>Ga0209367_1005417_pt1 | contig 17682 bp, 9 predicted proteins | sample WorMetLIZISLAND2_FD_187412 | JGI IMG/M metagenome (GOLD analysis project Ga0209367, IMG submission 187412) | Marine gutless worms symbiont microbial communities from Max Planck institute for Marine Microbiology, Germany - Olavius geniculatus... ... | reverse complement strand
ATATATATGAGTATGTAGGCTACCTGGCGGGAGAAAAACTGACACTAAAAGTGCCTGTATACGATGCTTAGCAACGCACAAGTTCAAGATCGGCCTTCGGTGCAAAATGAGAGAGAGTGACTCAGCCGTTCGATAACTCTACGCTATCAGAATGATCTTGAATGACCACAAGGCCCTTTACTTAGAAGTTAGAACCATTATTCTAATAGATTCTTTTTGCGTTCAGAACATTAAAAACAAACGAAAAGCTGACCTCAAAATGCAGCTAAATTAATTTGCCAAAATGTGAACTAGTAGACTAACTTGAGTCGCGTAAAAGTTTATATTACAGTGTCAAATTTACAAATTGCGTGCGTCACTGCGAGTTGTTAACAGAACTGTTGACTGGTATGAAGAGTTTTATGAACTGTGTGCCTCACAGCCAGTTCTCTCTCCCTTCTTTTTCCCTTCCATCTTTTCTCTCTCTCTTCTTTTCCCTTTTACGTCCATGTTTTTCTATTCTTTTTTCCATTTCTTTTCGCTTTCCCTTGCTTTTTTACTTTTTTATATCCAGCTATAGGTCTGGGAAGCGGTGTAAGTTTTCCTAGCGCGGTAGCCCCGGCCACAAATGAACGACAACAGTTTGGTCTTGTTTATGTGCACTGCAAATGGCTGTTTTGTTGGTATGCTTAGGCCTATGTCAAATAAAATTTTCAACATTTCACGCAGTTGAACCCATTGACCCCTTTCCCTAAACACGACGCTAATGCAGCTGATGTTATGGAAGTTGTCTACTGCGGAATGATCTATTGCATGTTGAGCGTAACGTTAAACCCTTCTCACTCGCTCCCTCAGCCAGTCGCCCATTAACTTGTTACTAATACCTGCACATCTCTTATCGTTTATGTGTGTCTGGGCCTATCAATATGCCGTTACGCCGGTCTAAGCCGATCATATCCGCCGCGAACGAACTAAACATAGCAACTGAGGTCTGCAGGTAATCTATCAATGCGCTCGATCGGATGCGGAAATGTGCGTACATGAGCAAACCCTCAGGATAAAGATCCCTTTCTCGGTGCCGCGCGCACTGTACGCTATATATACACGAATCTATTATCAGAACCTCAACCTTATACTCTCACACAAAAAGTGCAACCGACTGGCAAAAACTCACACTGCTATTGCTGATAGGCTACTTGTGAGTTATTCTATGAATTTGCTTACCGTTGGCGCAACATGCATGAAAATGTTGTTAGGGGCCCATATTTCAGCTCTGAATAATAACAGTATGCTTACTTACCAGCATGAGATTAGTCCCCTACTACCGGTAGTTGTTGAGTCGAATTGAGAGCATTTTCCAGCAGCCCTTGAGTGGCGCAATTCACAAGACAAGACTTCATTAGGTCTACTGTAAGTGAACGTAATGTTGTATTCAGTCACAGCCAGACTCTGGCGGGCAAGCGGTATCAGCAGCGGAAGGGGTTTGTCGTCTGTAAGGGAGGGGGTTTGGTCGTGTGGGTCGTTGTACACTAGCTTGTTGCTGCTGCAGTGCAGGTGAGCGCAGTGCAGCTCGAGATAGCAGACAGTGACGTCATGCACGGTCATGCAGGTCAGCTGATCTGTGGTCGAGGCCGACACACTTCTGACGTAACATATCGACAACTACGACATTTACATTTGCTGGCACCGACCGGCACAACGTTAATTTGCTTTGTACGCGCTCGTGTTTTCGTTTATCTTTACGTAGACTGGTCAGAAGCCGTAGGCTATTCACAGGGTATGGGTAGCGAACGTACAATACCCGTTTGAATTTCGTAAATCGCGTCAAATCAGTTAATCAGTACGGTATTCATTTGTTCCACTTTCGTGAATCGTGCTTGTTTCCATCTCACTTACATTGCCCGTAACGCTTTACTAACATACGTGCTGGTTTGTTGACTAGGAATTAACTGCGAACCACCCGTTATAGGCTACACGCTTTTGCTTTGGTGAATTACAATACAGAAAGTTATTACACCAATGCAGCTAGCGTGACGCCATGATACTAATAGCAATATATATTTTCAGCCGAAAAATAACTTACAAACGTTTTAATACCCGTTTTTTCGATACCAAAAAGTCTGACCACTAGTTATCTGTCTGTATAGGCCGGCAGCAATACTTACAAGCAGCAGCTTACAACTATCTAATTTTTTTTGAAATTACGCAGCCGTTTACTTCTTGCCGCTTAGCCAAATTCTCTAAACGTTTTGTCTTTGTTCATGTACAAATTCTAAAATTGTGGCCGTTTTGGGTTCTTTAGTCGGATTGCAAATATGCCATAAGCTAAACGTTTAAAAACATCACGTGACTGCTGAAAGAATAATCGACCAATTTTGCTTACATGTACGATCTCCAATGTGGTCTTAACCCTTAGACTTAATGCCGCATAAAAGACAAATTGTTGCATAGTTGTATTAAACTCTTAAAAAGTAATTGTTGCAAATGTTGCGTATAGGACTAGGCCTATATTAAGCCATTACGTATGCGAGTAACGTGAGTGTTCGTTACTTCTCGCACTTTCATCTCTAAATAGCATCGTGCGTTACAGCAGCTGACACGTAACTATAATTTGAAGTTTACGCAGTCTTCTGCGTTCACGAGCCAGTATTGTACAGACGGACGGACAGACGGACATAAAAAAACGAACTGCGTGATGACTGTGTGTTTGTCCGTTTGTATGTAAAATTGGGAGTATGCAATATATGTAATAAATTCTTTTATTTGAAACTGTGTAGCGAACCTAAATATGCAGTGTCAGACACTTAACTTGGCTAATCATTAATTTCAAAACAATGATTAAAAAACTTTTTGGTAAAGAAAAAATTAAGAAAACTACCCAAGGGTGCCGATTTTTTTTCAACATGCGGAAAATTAATAATAATAATCATCATCATCATCGTCATCATCATAATGCACATTAAGCGGATGGCCGTAGCTTCAGGGGCGCTGGGACAGGTGGCGCGTTACTGTAAGTCTATGTCAGAATGTCTATCTGCAACCGTTGACACAGTAAATTGGTAGAGTGGAAATTAGCAGAAAGAACGCATTTTGAAGATAAACCGATATTTGACGCCCCCGTACGGAGGACTCCTTAAACCTATAGGGCCGAAATTCAAACTGTTGAAATTTACCTTCAATGCTAAAAATGTATATGCAAGTGATTTTGGTTTATCTTCCTGTTTCTAGCCATTTCGTCACAATTCACTCTTGAAATGTGCAAAGCAGCCTAAAATCGCAAATCGATCCACTAAAACCCCCTACTCTGGAGCTTAAGGTCGTTCACCTCGAGAAGCTTGTCACCACTCACCAGTACCTATTATGATAAGCAGCAAGTCTATGCCTACCTGCAACCGATTTTAGGCTAAACGAGCCAGTAGTAAAAAGCAACGACTTTTACGGGGTACCCCTCTTCGACGCCCTCGTTTGTGAAAAATCCTCTCACCGAGCGGCACGAAATTTGTCATTAAAAACTAGAGCGTTTGTGGCAGCCCACAGTAAAGATATGGCTGCAGAGTGTGACGGGCAAACAGACAAACGGACTGACGAACGCCTATACGATAGCTAAGACGCGCTTAGCATAGCTGTCGCGTTTAATAATTTTTACGCGCGACAGCTAGCATAGCTATAGCGCGCATTAGCTATGGTAATTCTGTCTGTCTGTCCGTCTGTCTGTCTGTCCTGGTGTCACGACCCGGTACTGTTTCAAAACCAGGTGAGGTAGAGACTTCGGGCTTCTACTTCATGACAGCTTAGTGTCTCTAATATTTTGTGACAAAATTTTATGCCACTGGGTAAACGGGATCCCCACGAACGAGAAGGCGAAAAAGGGGCACCCCCTTAAAAAGGCGTTATTCTACCGTTGTTGGCTTGTCTAACATGAAAATGGTTGCAGATAAGCACAGACATGCTGCTTATCATAACAAGCACTGGCAACGAGCTTTTTTAAGAATGTCAACATCGATTACCTTAAATGACCTTGAACCCTAAAAATAGAGGGTTTTAATGATTGTTTGGCGATTTGTCGCTGTAAAAGCTTGAATTGCAACGAAATTGATAGAGATAGACTAAGACAACCTGCGAACAGAAACTGCTATAGGCTCTCGCGCATCTCGTGAGCACTAGCTCAAATTTCTTGTTTAACACGTTCTCAACTGTACGTTTGTCTGTATGTCCGATACCGTAACTTGACGCTGAAATTACTTGAAATACATGCTACAACCGTATAATGTGCTTTTATTGCAAAGTTAATTGACTTTGCAGCGCCGATGCTTGATTCAGGCTACTTTTGCTGCCGTTTGGAAAAGTACGTTGGCTTTTTGCTATAATAGAGTCTAGCAAAGTGCCGAGAAATATCGTGGAATGCGCAGTTTATTTAGAATTTATCAATGGCAGTCACGCGGCAGACGACCAAAAAGCATGCATTTGCCATAGCGTGGATAGGCGCGCATCTTTTGACAGTCTCAGGGGGTTTACTGCTATACAGTCATAGGGGGCCTACATGTACACTGTATTATATACGAAACAACACTCATCATGCATACTTACTGATGTAATCCATGTTGGAAACAGTAACAACATTTTCACATCAAATTTCATGTTTCTTCACAACTAAGGCAGCTGCCGTATTTTAACATGCGCAAATTCGACCACTGTGTCAGCAGAACATTCAGAGTTACTCTCCCTGAGTTTGATATAACTATGCAACGATTTGTTCTTTTTAGTAGAGCTGTCAAATAACCGCACTAATTTAACGCGTTAACGCGTTAATAGATTAACGCGCGTTAAAAAGTTGACGCGCGTTAAAAATTTACGCACATACGTAAATTTACTAAATTGTGTGAAGCAGGAGTTTCAATATTTTATTAAAGTAAGGTTATTTGACGATCGAATATTATTGAAGTAATTGAAATGTTTTGTTGCCGTTCCATCACCATTGTCACGGTCCTGCAACACAGGAAACACTCGCCTTCTCGATGTAGTCCACCTACAATATATCAGCAGTATTAATGATGCGTTATTAATGCGTTAACACATGGCTAACGCATGCGTTAAAAAAATTAACGCAATGCGTTAACGCGTTAAAAATATTAACGTTTCGACAGGTCTACCTTTTTATCGTTGGCTCATTGAGTCAAAACCCAGTAGATGTCTAATATCCAGTAATTGTTCGGACTCAGCAGAACAAAAAGCGCTTACGACATAGAGAGACAATCAGCATAATTGACAAAGAACTGCTGGCCGGGGAGATGATGTTGCAATGGCGTTGCGTGTCAGTGTACATGGCGCATCGAGACGTGAAATCCGCTTGTGTAGCACGCGCTTATAGCACCTTACCAAACACCAGCAGCCTAGGTCTACATCTCACCGAGTTAGGGACATAAAATATCTTGTCCACAATGCCGTTTTTTCTCCCACCAATATCGCCAATTTCATCCACAAATTCGTTTAATTTGTGTCCGAATTTCGTCAAAAATTGTGAATATTTTTTTTCTTTTCGAAAATGCTAAATGTCGCCATTTTGTTCGTTTATTGTCCAACTCGAATTTGTTTCAGCTATATATAGAAATGACCAATTCAACAGCTTGCGCGTGTGGCGCGGCTGTATTTGCCATGCACGGCTATTCCAAGCGTTCGAACGAACACGTGACCGATTAGACGCACGCATGCGCAGACGACTGGCCAATCAATATCATCACAAATCACAAGCAAATCGATCGTCGTCCTGTTAGTGACTAGTCGATAGAGCCATGCAGTCGGTTGCTGCTGCTGTTGCAGATTATGTGCGAAATAGTGGCTTAATATGTGATAGAATTAAATAATGCTTAGCATATGCTGACTAAAAATTGTCTACCCGAGTACCGACATAATCGGACATATAGCGGCCGTCCGTCCGCCTATCAGTACACGCATTGTGCAACCCTTACCGGAGAATTAGCCTTGACCGTTGACAGTGGCGTATTTAGAATTTGGCAAAGGGGGGTCATGGCGAGCGCGCGGAGCGCGAGCCTATAGCGGGGGTCTGGGGGCGGAGCCCCCAGCGGGGTCCAGGGGCAGAGCCCCTGGTCGGGGGGTCAGAGGGCCAAAGCCCCCTGAAGCTGAAACACTTTTTGCTTTTGAACGTTCAGTTGAAGCCGCAAATTCGCCTTTTTTAAATTCGGAAACGCAAAAAATCACAGCATCACATCAGATGCAATCTCACATGGTGATTTTAATCGCATATTGTATCGGTATAAAAAAACCATCAAACATTGTTGAATTTTGCAATTCTTGCTGGAAAACGGCAAAAAACGCACCTTTTCATATAAAGTCGCCTCAAAAAATTTTCATGGTCGGCCCAAAGGGAGGGCCATCGCACCGTGGCCCTCCCCCTAAATACGCCACTGACCGTTGACGTTTTACCTGAAAATGGACTCCAGCTTACCTGGCCGCCGACTGTCAGCTGGTCTCCAACGAAGGTCGTCGTCAGCTGCGTTTTTCCAAATTCCAACTCAGGGATATGTATCGTCAGACGGATCTGTAGCAGCTATGGAGACAGATATTTTGCTGCTGCAGGTCCGAGGCTGTGGAACAAACTTCTAGCTCATCTGAGACAGACTGATATTAACTTTGAACCGTTTAAACGGCTGCTAAAGACATTTCTGTTCAGGTGTTGAGAGCGCGGCGCATTGTGGCTAACTGTTAAACTGCGCTCACTAAATCTTCTTACTTACTTACTTACTTACTTACTCACTTACATCAATTACTATTCTCCTCAAAACATTTACGCCATTTTTGTTTCCGAGTTAACCCCAGTTATTAGCACGTATTATATAAGACAGCTAGACCGACAGACTGACAGGCGAACGGACGGACGGGCAAGATTCGTAATGCGGCGTAATAAGGCGTCAGCATTAAAATATTTAGTCTTCGTGAAAAAACACTATTAACAATATTAAGTTCATGTAGCTGTAGTTTTATACACTGTGTCTCAGAAAACATCCCTGACATTTTTGTCTGTAACTTAAAAACCAATCATCAGATTTTTGATAATTTTTGGTACGAATATTCCTGACACAACTTGCCATCAAATTACCGTTTAGTTTCCCACCTCAGTCAATGTGTGCTTTTGCACTACCTAGGGAAATCAGATAAAGCGAAATTTGTGTTAAAATAAACAAAAAAATCTGAAAAAACATTCCCGACATTATCGATCATAACTTAAAGAATTATTATCAGATTTTAATAATTTTTGGCAGAAGTATTTACCGCACAACTAGCTATTAAATAAGTGTTTTATTTTCCACTTCACCCAACGTCTGCTTTTGCACTACCTGAGGAAAGCAGACCAAGCATAATACGTGTTAAAATGAATAAAATAACCAATAAATTCCATCTGTCCTAATCTGTGGTCCGGTCTATTACAAGGTTTGACAGTCATACAGCAGTTTGTCTACCAGATGAAGTTTAGGAATGTTTGTGAAGTCAAGAAGCAACTGGTATAGCTTGGATCGGTCTGAAGCAGAACGTTATCGATACTGCTGTCAATGAATGAAGAAAGCGTCTCCTTGCTTGTCTTCGCATAGTGGGCCAACACTTAAAGCAATTTTACTACAGGCAGTTGAAAAATGGAAAACTGGATAAAATGTCAGCCAAAGTGTCAAAAATGCGAACAAAATATCTTCACACGTTATGTTAATTAAGCAGTCATCACGCATTGGATAAAAAGTGATATCTTGCTGGTTGTGTTTTTCCTAGGTAGTGCAGAAAAACATTGGGTGAGGTGGAAAACTGAATAGTCATTTAATGGCAAGTTGTCAGGAACATTCTTACCAAAAATTATCAAAATCTGTCAATTGGTTTTCAAGTTACGGTCGAAAATGTCGCGGATGTTTTTTGAGACACAGTGTATAACCAACGAGTAATTGATTATGGAAGCAAACAAGTTGGTAGACTGACGGATGACCTGTTACAATTGCTAAGTTAGCGCAGATATTTGCTCTTTCTCGATTTATGAGCCAGTGTGGGACAGACGAACAGACAGACGGACGAGCGAGACATGTGATGCGGCCTACAAGACAAGCAGACGACGTTTTTTTTGGCTGTGTTTAATGGTCGCAATGCTAACACGGCCAACGAAGTTTCGAGTTGTTTTGGTTGGTAATGACACATTCCACTGCTTAAATGTGTCATGTACTTGCTAAACAACAAGTCGTGGGGTAAAACAATCTGTACAACATCTTCGCGTGTTAAAATGTTATCCATTAGTTGCCGGTCTTCGATTTTTAGCCGACCATAGGCCTACTAACGATAGATCTTATGGTACGATGTGTCGTCCGTCCGTCTGTCGTCTGTAACGTATAGGTGCTGCTGCTAAACGGTACGTCCTATAAGGGGTCGACGATGGTGCTGTTGGATAGAGCGTTGGTAAGTTTCTATATGCTGCAATAGTAGCCATGTCGCTATCCACAGCGGTTCCGCTGCAACTTGCAACGCAAGTATTTGGAGCCGTCGCCGGAAGTTATCGTTATAGCACAAATTATGAAAGTAAGTAACAAACTACGTTCGCACGTAGAGCGCAGGCAACAGCTGGCTATACAACTTGCACAACAAATCGGCCACAACTCGTAGTGAGTGGACACTGGGTGTGATGGCGTGTGGAGATAGAAGTGTGCGTGCAGCAAACGATCAGTTGGTCGAGCGCCGATGACTCGTCAACAGATCGAACTTGACGACGCCAGTCAACCCGTCTCAGCCAGAGACATTCTGCAACCTTCTTCCGTATCCCGCTCCACCGGCTGATCAGTAAGTCAGCAGGTAGTGGTCCTAGAACGTGCTCCGTGTAAATGTTTCAGGTGACGTTTAAAGGTAAGACAGAAACGTCGGAAAGTGTGTGTGCTGCATTTCGGAATGTTCAAAAGAGAGTTCGAAGTAGGTGAACCGGCATTTAGAAACACGTCTTTCGTAGATTGACAGCGTGGTCCGAGAAACCTGCAGTTGACCACGATTTGCAGAGATCAAGTACCGGCTGCTCTGAGGGGGGGGGCGTTTACCTGTACCGTGTGGCTGGTAATAGACTACTGATTAATCCATACGACAGCACACCTTTGATTTGTTTTACTTGGAAACGTCTAAAGGTCATTCATGTAGAATATATACGAGTAATGACTCATCTATTTTTCAGACATTCTTATGATAGCACAACCATAAAATCACTATAAACCTAACTTCGATTTAACAGACGCCATAATTATATTACACAATTATATGAATATGTTTCGGACAAAGCAAACTCCAGCATATGCGTTGCCAGCATTGTTATCTGCCCGAATAAATCATGCTTTCCCACCCCTATAACATCCCTATGACGTCCCATAGCCATGGATACCGCTGCGTTTCTCCGTGCGGACAGTGAGAGTTTTGAAGCCCAGCTTAGTCATCTGTTCACAGCACGGGTTGATCGGGTCGCGTGACTCCGCAAAGCCGTATATTTGACTCTCTCTCTCGCTCAGTCACAGCTAGCGGGCGTTGAGTCGGAACGCGGTCGTCGCTGTGCAGACTTTACGTCGAATGCAATGTAGCGATATGTCTGCTGACGTAACTCAGGTCAGCCATTTATAATCACCGCATCGGCTTTTCATCGATTTCTGCTGCAACGTTACGATCCCTGTTCTCTATCTCCACTTATTTATTTCGTGCAAAAATGTGTTTTATTTCTCTCAAGCGCTAGGTAAGCCCGCAATTATATAGTTTTAGAAATAAAAAGGATGATAGAAAAGGGAAAAAAATAACTACAGTGGTTCATGTGACCTAAGGAAAATCTGCGATTCCGTTCTCCCTCAGCACTGACAGAAAATCTTTATATAAGCATAATGAAATCCGGTGAGCCACAAATTCGTCGCTGAAATGCACTGCACCAAAATTGCACATTATTACTGAACAAAAATTTTACGTCTCATACTAATTATTTACATCGTAAGATTTTAGCTGTTTTAAACTTTTTAAATGAAACGACAGGGAAGGGTGGAAAAAAGGAAAAAGGCGGACGAAAAGGGGTAGGTGCACAAAGAAATAACAGGGACAAAATATACAATGGTTCCGTGGTAGATGGCACCAAATTCGCATCAAAACTTTTAGACTGAGCACCGCGTACGACGTATTCGCACAGTGAACGATTTACTGCACTAAAGTCATCTATTGATGATGATGAGCGATTCCATTATTGCTATGCTTCACGCCGTTTGTTGCCATTATTTGCACAAGTTTTTTTCGAACAGCACGAGCATTATGAAAGATACTGGCGCAGATTGTTAAGCAATAATGGAATCGTGTGTTTTTGTTGATTTTATGATTTAATTTTATGATTTGATTTTATTTTAACTTGTTTCAGTTGCCGTGCTACTCTCGTGTTTGTGTATTTAGCTTAGGAAGGCTACCGTAAGTGCTCTATGAGCCTGGTATGTCTTGCCAACTGTATGTTATGCTTTTGCTGGCAAATAAAATGATGATGATGATGAATCCACACAACTGAAATGAAGCAGTAACTGCACATTTCTGTTTCCAACGCGAAATCCGCATTTTGTGTTAAAAACATTAACGCCTACGCAATGTATATATGATAATTCTGAGCTGTTATTTATAGACTGTCGCAGACACTAGCTAAAACCGTTTCAGTATTTGCATATATATATTTATTCGCAAAAGACATAAATGTGCTATTAAACCTGAAACAAATCCCAAACGATTCAGAGTTGTTTCGTTGTTTTATCTCGGTTTTATTTCGCAGCTGCGGGGACGTGGGCGTCTGCAGTGGTCTAAAGTACAACCTCCATTATTTCTATTTGTTGTGACTTGATGGACATTGGATAGCAGCTTTACAACAAATCAAAATAAATGGAGCTTGGGTTTAGCTGGTAAATGAACTGCGTAGGTTTAATATTGAATCGCGGCCTGCTGTTGACAATTACCATTAGCCCACGGACCGGAGTTGTTGGTCTTTTATATCTTCCAGGTGTCCGGTGGCACGTGATCAGGGTCCTTAATCCACGCTCAACATCCGGGTCTTGCTGGGTGACTGTTGGCGTAGCCTTTTTACGTGCGACAGCAGAATGCTTCGTGCGTCTTTGCCATGACTTTGGCGACCGTCCGTCTGTCTGTCCGTCTGTCACACCCTTGAGCCCTATCAAAACGGCGCAAGCTAGGATCACATACTGCGGGCTGCCCCAAGCACTCTAATTTTTCGTGACGAAATTTCGCGCCTCTGGGTGAGGGGGTCCCTTCAAACGAGAGCGTCAAAAGGAGTAGCTCCTGAACAAAGTTTGTATTTTACCGCTATTGGCTCGCCCAGCGTGAAAACGGTTGCAGATAGACACAGACACTTTGTTTATCATAACAAACATTTGTGACAAGGTTTTTAGTCGTATCAATATCGATGACTCTGAACGACCTTGAACTCCCAAAATAAGGGGTTTTAGTGAATTTTCCGCGATTTTGCGCTGCTCTACACATTTTGAGAGTGAATTTCACCGAAATTGCTAGACATAGGCCAAGGCAACCTGCATATGAAGTTTTCAGCAACAAACGTAGATTTTAGTAGTTTAAGTCCGGACTTCCTATGTTCATAGAGGCCTGCGCACGCGAACTTCAAAGAAGGGTACCCCTCTAAAAGTGGTTATTTTACCTACATCGGCGCGTCTAGCGTGAAAACAGTTGCAGCTATAGGCATAGACATGTAGGTCTACATCAAATACAAGCAGTAAGCTTAGTAACAAGCTTTTCAGAGGTAGAAGATTGATGACCTTAAATAACCTTAAACCTATAAAATAAAAGGTTTAATTTTTTGCGATTTTTGGCCGCAGTGCACACTTCAAGGGTAAAGTGCGAGAGTAAATTGCGACGAAATGGCTGGAAATAGATCCAGACTATCTGCGAACAAGAACTGCTAAGGCTGTCGCGCGTCTTGTGAGCTTTGCTCAAGTTACTATTGAAGGCCCTACATGTACATACACTGTGAGTTGTATTTGCGCGGCTTAATTTACAACATCGTAAGTCGAATTACTCAAGAAAACTAAGGAAAGTCACAGCTGAATTTGCATTCAGTCAGAAAAATTACGACACTTGCAGAACAACAAGTATTAACCGAAATTATTGGCGTTGTTTTATACATTTATCACCTAAATTGGTTGGCTTTGCTGTGGTGACAGAATCACAACTAGGCATATGCCGTTGTTATTGCTGCCATTTTTAATTACGCTGTATATTGCTTCTTGCAACGACTATTTCAAGACATTTTTCCGTAGCGTGGTCTCTTTGTCTGTCGTCGTTTGTCGTCTGTCACATTCGTGTAGGCCGCCTACCCTGCTTAAAGTGTTCAGTTTGTCAGATACACTTGTTGGGTCTAGCAACACATTGTGATAGACACCGTTTATGACAAAACATGCAATTCTTATTGCTTTCGACTTACGAAGAACGACAATTTATGATACATCAGGTTGCAACATCGATTAGCTATTCTGCCTTTATCAAATTATTTTGATGCTTTTTAATTGTTACTGTATTGCTGCAAATTTTGTATTTTTGACTTAACTATCTATGTAACTTGAACTTAATCATCAATTATCGCACAGTTATTAAATTAACCAAGTTAAAAGCAGAGACACTTCAGTTAGAGATGCCGGTTTATAGCAGAGAATTTTTTTTAATATGCGAAACTTTTTGAAGCAAAATATGCACAAACATATGTGAAATTTGGCGAAATATGCGGTGTATATATGCGGCATAAATGCCGCATATGCCGCTTATATGGAGCTCCGCGTATTTCCGGCATGTGCAACTTCGAGTGACGGAGAATCATAATCATGATCAACATTAACATTAATAGGCCTATTCTGCAGAGTTTCGACATTGTCGACCTCAATTTTTCTAACGTTTAACTGTAAATACCTGTAATCGTCTGCCTCCAAAAATATTTAACGGTTTCAAATGCACGTTGGACAAGAAAAATGCTGAAAAAAATGTGATCGCATATGCGGAAATATAAGGCATATATGAGAATGTATGCGAATTTTTGCATATGTGGCATAATTTTCGCATGCGCTTTCGAAAATGTCATTATATGCGGAAAGATATGCTATATGTGGAATTTGGCCAAATATGCGATCGCACATTCGCATAAAACCGGCATCCCTATTCAGTCACTCAGTCTATATCGACACCGTTCATTGATGGCCCTCTCTTTCATTTAGTGTTGACCTTGTCAATTCAGTGGACACGAGCTCCATTTTGTCCGCCGCCATGACATATAGCTAAGGGTCTAAACATGACGTTATTAAGTACTAAATCGCGAAAACAGATCAGTGTTGCATTGTATGGTCTTCACGGTGGCGCATAGGTGCGCAATCATAATACTTGTACGAACTTTGAGCTTTTTCATGTCTTTGTAACTTAGACCTACTGTGCTTTTCATTTATGTATTTTGTACATCATAACAACCGTAAAATGCAGAATCGCTTCTCGCTAGATGGCAGCAATAATTTGCATACTGCATGCTTTGGCTGGCGGTTTGACCAAAAATTTCTTTTTCTTCTTGTGAGGGGTCAGCAACACCCACATCTAACAGAGTGTGTCACTAAACCACATAAATGAACCTGCCGAGTGAAATCTAAATCGGTCGAACTTTTAAAGCAGGTGACGGTGCACTAGGATGACAGACGACAGAAAGAGAGAGAGACCACGCTGTATAAAGAAATGGTTAGCTATAGGCGGAATTGCTTGTGCTCTGTGAAAGCGAGTTCTGACATTCCACACAGTACCCTTAAACATCAACACTGCTCGCGACACAGCTTCCAGGCCGCGAAATGATGATGCTAGCTAGCAGGAAAGACTCTCTGACCAGATGACACGCTCTGTTGATCAGTTCAATGCAATACGGAATCGATCTATTCAGAATCGACCGACGACGTACGACTCGCTGATTTGTAAAGCTACATTATACGAGCAAGTCACACGAACAATGAAATGACTGCGACATCGCACCACCACAACAGTGACATTCAAGTACGTCAATTATGACATTATCGTGTGCGAATGACGGGAGAAATGATTCATTTCCACAACTTCTAATGGGAAAAATATTGACCCTAATCTTATTAGGCTATAGGCTATAGGCCGCATTGCGTGTCTTGTCTGTCTGACTGTTTGCCTGTCTGTCACGTATGCGGGTTCTCAACATATTCGAAAACAAACATGCGTTAAAATCAAACATTTCTCAAGCAAAAGTAAACCACGTGCTAATTTTAAAGTTTAAAAGGATAAGGTCACAAGATGACAAAAACTTTATGAAAATGACGCATATTTCGCACAGTCATCGCCTACGTACTCAGGGTGAACCAAAAACGACACTCATTTTGTTACACAATTTTGTTAACGCCTAGCCTAGAAGCTGGGCAGCTGGACGGACGTTCTCAGAATAAGTCGGCACGCGGCGCAGTGAATCCGTCAACAGTTTCAGCAGCAAGGTGCGCGAATTTGACAGACGACAGACGGACGACAGACCACGCTACGGAGAAATGGGTATGCTTATAGCAACGAGCGACATCGATTGAGCTACAGCGATTTCGCGTAAAATAAACGAATTGGTCATCGAGTGAGTAGTTTTTAACAGCATATCATCGCACAATAGGCCATTCAGTGCCATAATTGGTCAACTTGCCTGCTCAGTTCTGAAATCGTTCTGCCGTGCCTGATAGCTGCGATAAGACATGGAAAAGGGGACGTTAATCTGCCACAATGTCTGGTCGTAGTCTCTAGCAGGATTCAACGCCGGAGTTTTATCTCAATCGGCCATTGACGGGTTGGTATTAATGCACAAGCACTCAATGGACATTGTGCGGGTCTAAGACAATGCCACCCACCGTATGTACAAGACCACCCACCGTGCTTGCAGCCTGACAATCATCGTCTCATTAGTCAACAGCCGCCGCGTGATCACATTCATTATCTGTTGTCACGACTGACTTAAACACGATCAGAACTGTATCGATAAAAAATCGAAATAAGGTGGTGCCCACATGTAAAACTAAAGCTCAAACTAAACTAAAAGTCGCATGCGATTCATTTTTATTAATCAGCGTGATGCTTGCTCTAAACAAAATTGCACGAGAGTTTTAATCTTGTTAATTTTGTTTTCGTTTCGTTTTAGTTTTAATTTAACATGTAGGCAGCCCTTCAGTCGAGCTAGAGCTGATACGGTAATCTTGCTGGGCGACACTGGCGTAGCCAAGGGAGGGGGAGGCAGGGGGCCCAGGCCCCCAGTCTTCCAAACAAAACATAAGCATACGTTTAAAGTGCACGAAATTGGTAAATTTGGTCAGTTTAAAAAAATTAAAATCGTTGCCACCAGATCTTATTTTTTTATAACTGAAATGCACCTAATTTTATTTTGGTTGCGGCTCCGCCCCAGATCCCGCTGGGGGAGTTCACAGCGTTCCCCCAGACCTCCTAGCTGGATTTTAGGGGGTCTTACTTCTAAGGAAGGGGAGGGAAGGGGAGGAAAAAAGGAAGGACAAGGGAAGGGTGAGAGAGTAAAACAGAAAGGGAAAGGGAAAGGGAGGGACAAATTGGGGAAGGGAGTGAAAGAGAAGGGATACGAGACCCTCAACCCAACCTTCCATCTTTCCGGCTCCGGCATAGGTAAATCTTGTACCAACCTGTCTGGAAGGGGTTAAGGCGGGGCGCGTCGAGTTGCAGATAACATTCGTGGTCCCGTGTGACAATGGTGGATCCGAAACTCTCTATTGAAAGCTGTTGACAACTTTAATCTTTTAAGAAGCCAAAGATTAAGAAGATGGGTGCTACACCGAATAGGTTGCAGTGTGCTGCGACTCTGCGTCAACTGCGGCCGTCAGACCGTGCAAAGATGATGCGTCTTGGCGCAACAACTCTACTGTGCGTGTAAGCGAGAGATGCCGATACGTTATGCCACTTTCCGGCTAACATCCGCGACTATGCACCGGTTCTCCCAGCGGGCCACGCAGATGATGTAGTTTGCTCGTTTTCAGTACGATAATTGCCATAGCACCGTATTCGTCGTCTCGCAGTGTAGACTGGTGTCTCGTTATACGAGCCAAGGAAACGGAGATGAGCGCCGCCGGTTGAGTCTTTCGATTCGGGAAGGGCTTTAAATATACGTCAGCGAATGGGAAGATTATGAAGTGAATAATCCTTTTAGTATTCAGAAGATTCTTGACGTAAAGTTAACAAAACATGTAAATATTACTACTCTTTCGCCGATGTGCGGAACTGCAGCATATGATGATAATATATTTATTCTTATTATAGGCCTAGATATTGCTTAAAGCATAATAAGGTTTACGAGAAAGTAGTGCGAATTGTCGATGTTGAGTAAAGTACACCAAAACATCGACCCCCTACAATCCACCAACTTGTCTTGTTTCAAGTTAGAGGTATCTCGGTGCGTTCGTGATGACGGCGTCACACGGTGCAAGTTCGCAAAATTACCTTGATTATTATAAAGCTGTCGACAGCGGCGACAGACAGTTAGTGCGCGCCGATTGCACGCCGTGCATAGCAAACAGCAAACTCAAACTGACTGACGGCCCGCGAAGTTCAAGTGACAGACTTGAGGCTTTGTTGAGGAGTATTATCGGATCGACTCCGATTTTGTGGATTGAGGCCCGCGCATCCAACGCATTTTGGGCAGAGGGAGGCGTAATGTATTCAAGTCCTCAACTTTTTTTGTTTTTGAACTTAGGCCCACCAAATTTTGGGACGTTGTAGCCCTGCCCCAGGGCTTTCCGAAAATGCCGAAAAAAGTGGACCAAAGTTCACCGATTCCGAGAAAATACGGTCCGAAGTCGAAAATTTGACCCCAAAAATCTCGTCCCCCAAAGGGCTTGGGGGCAAATTTTGGCATGGGCTTTTAACGTTCGGCATTACCCCCTCGACTCCGAACACGCTGAGTGTGAGACTGAGAACAGTGGAGATAACAGCTGGTTCACTTCATGATATTCGACCTTCAGTGCTGCGGATGAAATGCGACGACGAGGAACATTATTAGACAAAAATTTATTGCGGAAGAAACATTAGCCAGAAAACAAAAAAAAATAACCAGTTATTGGTCGGTCCTTTTATTGCCCTTAGAGGCAGGGACTGGTCTCGGTCGAGACGACTCGGTCTCGAGACGTACTAATGTCTCGTCTCGGTCTCGTCTCGGGTCTCGGGCCATTGCGTCTCGTCGAGACGTTTTGTGTAGGCGCGCGCCGTGCATACTGTATAGCTGCAGTTAGAGCGATACTAACCAGCATGACATTTGTGGCTTAGACATATTTATTTACAGTGTTTTTACTCTTTCATTTACTTATTTATCATAAAGCAGAATTATTTCATGTCAGTCTTTTTTTCGTCATAAAATGACCTGGTCGAAATGAAGATAAAGTGTATGATGTCGGAATGAATACTATCAGCCAAATGTAGATGACGTATAAGGCTATAATCAGCTGTAGGGCCTACTAATTTCAGTTGCTTGCAAATTGCGATAAACATAATGGCTCATGTCTACAGCACTGCAGCTGCAGTTCTTTATGGTGCAAGTCGTTAATTATTCAGTGATAATTGTCAAAAAAGTGCAAAAACCCACAATATCACAAATAGAAAGCGCTTACCATG
>Ga0209367_1005416_pt1 | contig 17683 bp, 10 predicted proteins | sample WorMetLIZISLAND2_FD_187412 | JGI IMG/M metagenome (GOLD analysis project Ga0209367, IMG submission 187412) | Marine gutless worms symbiont microbial communities from Max Planck institute for Marine Microbiology, Germany - Olavius geniculatus... ... | reverse complement strand
GAAATGGATGGAGATAGACTACGATTACCTGCGAACAGGAACTGCTATAGGCTTTCGCGCGTCTCGTGAGCTTTGCTCAAATTACTTGTGATAATCTCGGTGCGTGCTTATCTGTAACTACGACGGGAACATGACCAGTTTTTTTTTGTGAATCTGCTAAGTCCTTAGTGTCAGTCACACAGTCATGACGATTGATGGCTGTCGTATGCATAATGTATGGGCGCCCGCGGTCATGCTGGGCAAGGAGCACGTCATGTTCTCTTTTGGAAAAAGGAAAAATAATGTCTGACATGTTTTATCTGAAAAAAACTATCCTACACACGTGACAGAATCACAGTAAAGGGCAGAAGCGACCATGACCTACGTTTGTATGGAGGGAAATAATACAAAGAAGATTTTTTTGGCTGGAATCCAGAAATGCTACCATTAGCCTGCATGCTTCATAAACCAGGCGACATTGTCACTAATTATTTTTAGTTAAATTTATATCATTTTTGAAAAAAAAACAAAAAAAGCTTTGTTCGCTGGATGTGGTTCTTTAGTTTCTACTTATATCTTGTCGTTATTAATAGGAAGAATTGATTCTTGCAGTGCGAGCGATTATGCCAATTAGTACACATTTCTTTGTAGCGTGTTCTGTCTGTCTGTGTGTCTGTGTGTCACACAATTCGTGCACCGTGCTTAATTTTAAACCGTTCCATGGATTTAGATTTCATTTGGAAGTTGTAGGTACACTTAATAGAGCACAGCAAAATATTGTATTAGATAGGGTCTTTGACTCCATTGAAGAAGAGCATCGGGGATCAAATTTTCTTAGTCAACTTTACCTGATACATGTATACAGGGTGGGCCAAAAAACGTTGCACTTTACTTTTGTGCATATTTTCGCCAGTTATTGATCGATTTTCAAAATTTTTTCACTGGCACACTATAATAACAATATAATTACAAACAAACATTTTGGCAAAATTGAAAAAAACACTTCAGACCAACATTGCAGTGAATGGCAGTGTATGACACTAAACTGTGTGGGTCTAACACAGTCTAGTGTCATACGGATCATTCATCGAAATGTTGGTCTGCAGTGTTTTTCTCATTTATCTAAATTTTTGTCATTATCGTTAATTTTTGCTGACATTTTGATTTCACAAAGTATTGTACAGACGCATTTACGTGTGGTGGGACATATAACAGTCACATTATTGCAAATTGTCTGTAAAGTATGCCAGCAAAAGAATTTGAAAATCGGTCAACAATTGGCGAAGATCTAGACAAAAGTAAAGTGCTACGTTTTTGTGGTCCACGGTGTAGACTTTAGTTCAATCCCATTGGGCCACACGTTGACGCCATTCTGCTCTGCCTGTCGCCAGTTTTTTGGCTTCTTCCCAGGTAATGTCCATGTCCTTCAGGTCTTGTCTGATAATGTCCGTCCAGTTTTTTGGCCGTCCCGGCTTTCTTGTGTAGCCTCTCAATTTCCACTGTATTGCTTGATGGGGTATTCTGGAGTTCTCCATTCTCAGTACATGTCCCAGCCACCTCAGTTTTTTTTCTTTGATCATATGTTCTAATTTTCGCAACCTGGTGTCGTGAGAAATTTGTTGCACCTGGAAATTTTTTCCCACCTCCATATTGTCATAATGTAACTAACGCTAACCTTAACCGTAACCCTGAATTTAACTTTATCTTCAATTTTAACCCTAACCCGTACTGCTGCGTGTGGGAGTAATTTTTCGGTGTGACGAATTTTCCACTACACCGGTGATGACCTTTTTGATGTCCTCATTCCTGACTTTGTCCTTCCATGTGATCATCAACAGTCTTCGTTGGAACTTGTGATGAGCAGCTTCCAATTTCTTCATCTGTGTGACAGGCAGTGGCCATAGTTTCTGCGCCATACAGTAGTGTTGAAATAACTAGCGACTTGACTTTTACTGACAAACTGGTGTTCTTGCTTTTCCTTATGTCTGCTAGTCTTCCAAAGACGCTAGCAAACGTATGGAAAGGCAAGAACATCAGTCTGTCAATAAGTCATACTAAACGCAATCAATTGTCAGATATGATCGTTGGACCGAAAGTCACCAACCCAATCTCAACCAACCCCGATCTCCCTCCTTGTTCTCCCAGCTTGATATGGCTTTTAGTCGAATAATTACGCCATGCGTTTTGTTTTTAGCTTGAATACAGTAACAAAGACCAAAGTTATTTGGTAAAAGGCAGAATCGCTAACTCCTCGGCAACCCGTAGCACTTGTTTTAGCGCTCATAAATTGATCGCTCTTAGGCTTTTGAATGCAGTGTATATCGATCTTTCAGAATGTAGCTCGTTGTTAGAGGTGACAACGACTATTAATTTAGAAGGCGGAGTTAAACGGTTACCTAAAATTTACTTTTGCGCGTCCAAAACAGACACTCGTAAAAAAACTAAAACATCGTCACACGTATAGGCGTATTGCGATTATTTTTGTATTGTTTATTATATTTTGTAACTAGGAAATCATATCCCATAGATAAATCACACAAAAACATTTTTGACGGCGGTGGTGTCTTTTTCAACCTCGTGGTTTCACCAACCCAGGTCTCCCCTAACCAAAGTCATTTGGAGCCAGGCAAAATTGCGTTTTTTATTCGCCAGGAGCAGCAGCAATTTGCATGTTTTAGTTAGGGGATCGACACCAATTTTTTTTCTCCTGGTGGTCAGCGATCCCCGTCTGACATAATGTGTCCTTTGGCCCCGTGTACCTGCCAAGTGACATCTAAAACGGTCAAAGGGTTTAAGCAGGGTGCACGAGTATGACAGACGACAGACGATAGACAGACGACAGACTACGTTATGAAGAAATAGATGGCTATAGGCGAAATCGCTTGCGCTGGAAGGAATTCGTCTAAAATAGCAAAGAAGGGGGCAAAAATGTTTTCGCTCATTCGCTATGCTCACGTTTTACTATTAGTGTTGTGTGAGGCTAAGAAGGCGCTAAATTTATTTTCAGCCACGGCTTTGTGCTGACGATCATTCCCGTGAAAAAGTCTCGCGGACGCTCATGGCTATATACAGTGGGAAGTGGCATCTGTTGATTGCAGCGACACTAAATAGAACGCGTGTTATCGTTTGTTGCTGGAAAACGAGCATTAATAGGTCATTCAGGAACCGAAATAGAACCTATTAGTTCCGGCTAAGGTATACGACTGTTTGAGCTATTTCGGGTAGGCTGTTCGACGTGTCACACACACACTGACACTGCTGGTGACATTAACAGGTCGTTTGTCTGACGACAACGTTACATGTATGTACACGTACGGTACGGGTCATACTGAAAGTAAATTGAGTGACGAGCTGACTGCGGTTAGCGAGCGAGCGAAGAACGTCTGCGTGCGGTGTGGGGTCAGAACATTTAACAACCGCTCTGAACGCTGCTGCGGCGCAGTCACTCATCCTGTGCTTGTCACAATGAATCAACCGGCGTAACATCACTAGCAGAGCAGCATCAGCAGCAGTGCCGGTGTCACATTATGGGATCACACCCAGAAAAGTCTCCTCCCGGCCGATAATTTACCGACAAAAATCTGCCCCGCCCGGCGTCCGCTTGGGCGGGACGGATTTTTACCGGTAAATTGTCGGCCGGGGGAGACTTTTCTGGGGGGGGCGATCCTATAATGGGAAAACTTTTTTATGGAGCCGGCGATATTTTAATATGGGGAAACATATCAAATCCGTGATTGTCTCTTCTTGGACGGATTTTTTATGGGGAAGACATTTTAATATGACACCGGCTGTCAGTGCTCAAGCTACGTCACTGGACTTGACGGAAGCACAAATGCTGCTGACCGACAACGACTTGTACCTAACGAGCAGCGTTGTCTCTATCGCTCACTCGCTGTACAATAAGCTTACATAGATCCACGCCGCTGAACGCGTGTGTCCACTTCTGCAGCCTTTTCTCCCGATCTGTTTCTAGCCAGCGTCTTGTGGCACTTTGGTGGATATGCCTGCCCATGTTATGTGTGTTGCACCATAGCGCACACGCGGTCACTGTTACAAAGTTGTAAAATACAGATCTACTAATAGTAACAAAATATTCAAACTGATTCTATAAACCGCGAGCTGTCTGTCTCAGTAGGCCTACAGCAGACTGGGAAGTGTGGTAACTGGTTGTGGATTGAACTGGATTCACCATCAGACTCAAGCAGCATGTACAAGAGCTGCTAGACAAACACTACAGTGTGAGAGAGTGCGTATAAGAGAAAATTTTCCACTTGCAAAGACATTTCACGTTTTCGATCACATTCCCCTGACTTTTTTTTCACTCTTTCCACTAAAACTGTACGTAATTGATCTATACTGATTAAATATGATCTTAGGCCTACTCTGTCAGACTTAATGGCAAATTCTTTCACCCACCTGTAGATGTACATTACCATACTCAGCTCACCAGCGAGTATTGTAAATTAATCCTTTTGTCATTACTAGCGATTGTCGTCGTGGTTCACTGTCTTCGTCGTCAAGCGCTCGAGTGAATGAATGAGCCAGTGAGGGGAGTAGATTTTGCGTCCCGCTGGTGATACAAGGTGTCGCACATAATAATTTCGTTCGAAGCAGGTGCATCCAGATGTCGTGCAGCTTCGTCACAATATGTCAATTTCCCTGCTTCACCGCGTGGCACTTACAGGCACCCATGCCGCACGGTTTTGGGAGTTTTTATAGGGCCTAATTATATTTTTAAAGTACGAATACGAATATTTCGTCAATTTCAGTGTACTGGCGTATTATATGGCATGTACAGCGGCGATGTTTTTTTCTGGGTGAAAATCTAATGTTGATGGGCAACAGCTGACCTACGTACAAATCGGATGTGATGAAATGTCACATCAGTCACTACGTATGTGTATGTCATAATTGTCGGGGGCGCTGAAGTCGCGAGACCTGACAACGCGGCACCAGATCAAAAGTTGAGCAAAGAGGGCCCCTTCAACAGCGAGCATAGACAGTACTGTTAGTCCGACCAATAAAGCGTGACCAGGCGGCCGCAAAGTCACATAGCGCTCACACGGAGTCTCTACAGCCGCGTGTCGACAACAGCAGCAACGACGAGGACGAAGACGAGGCCAGTCACAGACGCCCATGCCAGCAGTGATGACGTCAGCGGCGTTGGAATCAGCAACGGCGGCAGCAGCAGCAGCCTCTGACGACTGCTGCCAAGTGTGCCTCATGGCGCCACGTGCTGGCGTCATACTGGTGCCGTACGGACATGCACGGTTCTGGATACGTGGAATTAAAGTTAATTTTATGCGTCATTTAACCTTACTTGACGTTGTCAGAAACAACGTAAAATACTAAAACGCTACAATAAGATACTCGAACAATAAAAAAGTCTCGCGATGTCTACCCCTGTTGTATGGTGCTACGTTGTCAGGTCTCGCGATTCCAGTCGTTCCATATTGTCAGCCTAATGAAGTGCTTAATGTCACTCGCTGTAGTGTGCATCTAATGCGACCGAAGCTCTGGTTTTCCCACATCCTGTCATTAGGCCTACTGGCTGACTGACACTGCATTCGGACGCATCCGGGTCTGCGTTTCCTGCATCTGATCATAATATTTGCATTTGCATGCATTATATCGGACGCCCCGGCTCAGCGTCAGCGTCAGTGTCGACATTATAACATTTTGCTTCCGTCGAAGCGTGAGACTGTGTGATACGGTCTGGCCGGCAGTTTGTTTGTTCGTCAGCTGGCTTGCTCGAACAGTTGTGTACATATATTGGTGAAATTTTGTGGAAGTGTTGATCACTGACCAATGAGAAAGTGGTTAGACATTGATGGCTTTTGTGGATTCCGGTTGATAGCCCATAATTCTTTACCACCAGAAAATACAACGTGAACTGACACTTTGCAATGCATATCAAGTCGTGAATGGATGTTGATAAGTATTTTTTACAGAGTGATGGAGGTTAACCCAAGGACCAGACGTTCGGATTTTGGTGTCGATTGTGGGTTCCTGAATCACTGATTTTGAATCGGGATAATGTAGGCATACAGTACTCGTATATGCACACAGCAGTGCTGCTTTATTGAGTCGGCTGTGTTTTCCAAGTGACACCATTTTTGGCGGATGTTTGAGACGTATTTTACGCGTCGCGTTCGCACAATGCACTATAACAATGTCGGTTCATGCTATTGGAGACCGGCCATGAGTAGAATATTGGTGTGTTGCATGCGTTCTTTATTGAATATTATGTCAATGTCGCTGTCACTGTTGTGAGAGCAACGATTGTTGCATCCGTGGGAGTGGCCGACTGTAGGCTACTACGAGTAATCCACACTACACGTGACAATATTTGAACCAGTAGCTGTAGGCCTAGTAAATTATTAATCTGCACATGTTTGTTTCGGCTAATGTTGTCATTAGAGTGTTTGCAGACATTCTAGATGAGGTTTGTTTCTGCCATCTTCTTTTAACCGTCTTTCTTTTTATAATCTATTTTTGTATTTTCTTTTTCTTTCCGAAAGTTGCCCCTTATTTCACCGCGCAGCTTTGCCAAACCAGGACAGGATTTTGGTGCTTTTGAGGCGAAAAATATATTCAGCAGTATAACATTTACAAACATGTTTGCTCAGCGAACACAGCAGAAAAAATTGGAAATAATTCTCCATGCCAACGAGGCAATATTTTTTTCCCTCGAAAAGATTGCTTGTGTTGCGTTGGAGAGGTCTGAACCCCTAGAGCTCCCCTGTGAGCGTTATTGCAGGTAATCATAACAGCTTGGTGTCATGATAGAGGATGTTGCATTTTGGCACCATGCTGATATGAATTGACGGCGACTGCGACTGCGATGGCAGTGTTTGCTGGCGTAATAGAACTGCACACAGCATGCGTGCAACAGCGAACGACCAGCATTGTGCGCGGTTGCTCACCGGCTGTCTGTCACTGACAGTAACAGCAAACTACAGCGTCTAATGCTTCATAACTCTAATAATTATGCGTTGTGACAGATTGTTCCGCATACCGGCGTATATGCGTGACGGGAAGCAATTAGTTGATTATTTGTCGCAGAAGTCGTGCAAGATCGGCACGATGTGTAAGATGCCAATTAATTACAAAATGAATCTGGCCGGATGCCGTCTACATAATGCATGCGTCGCCTTAGCTGCAAAAAGTTAACGATGCTAATTGGACCTACGTCGTCATCAAGTGCGCCGGACGTCATTACGGCAGACCTGCTGGCAGTCTGTGAAGTATGCGGCATAGATTAGCGAACCAGTCGCATAGACGCTGTGCAATGCCATGCCATGCCATGGTGCATGATGCTGCCCTGAACTCTCTAAAATTGACCGCCAACTCTGTTACTTCACTTTACTTACATGTAGGCCATGTCGTTTTGTTCCCACTGCAACAGTGGACGACGAACGATCTTCACTCCTTACGCTCACCAGCAATAAACTTACAAGTGAAATTTTTAGCATCAACACCTTAACTGTTACAGACGTTGATAACAGAAAAAACGCGCGAGCTAAAAAAAATGAGCACCAAGCAATAGTGCGTTTCTAAAAATGCTCAATTACGATCGCCTGATCACTGAAGTGGTGTGATATCGATTTTGAATACACTGCACAAGATTTAAAATGGTTTTTCTTGTAGGAACGCCAGAGGCAAGTTCTAAACTCTTATAAGTGTTTTAGACATTTACGGATACAACTACAGGGTGGGCCAAAAATGGCACCATTTATTTTTTAGTACGCCTCATAACTTTACCAAATATTAACCCATTTTTCAAATTTTTTCACTGTCAGAGTCACACTATAGATCCCACCACACCCAAAGTGTGTCACTACGCTACCTCGTGAAATGTCAGATGACGTACTCAAGCAGGCGACCCCACTGACCATTTGCGTGATCAACGTTGATCGAGCCTGGCATGTGGCCTTATACAACCCAGACTTAAATCCAGTCAATTATGCTGTTCGGGATGCTCTTCAACAGATGGCCTATCAATGTTGACGATTCACGACAGTCAACCAGCTAAAGAAAGCAATTGTCGCTGAGTGTGGTTAATCGCACTATTGGTTAGTGGTGTCGCCGGTTTCGATGCGTCGTCCAGCAGCAAGGCGGACACATTCTAAATTTGATGTGAAAAATGTGAGATGTGATTTTTTTAGACAATAACTGAGACAACAAACACGTCGTTTCTGTTGTTAATTTCTTAAAATGTGTTGTTACAAATGTCGTCTTGTTTTTAATTGTTATTCTTAAGATACTGACATTTCACAAGGTAGTGTAGGGACACATTTTGGGTGTGGTAAGATTTATAGTAACATTTTTATTGCAAATTGTCTTCTGATTTTGACAGTGAAAAAAAAATTGAAAATCGGTTAATATTTGGTGAAGTTATGATGTGTACAAAAAATGGTGCCATTTTTTGGCCCACTTTGTATAGAACACTTAGAACATTTGATACAGCAGGCATTACATGCTTTTATAATGGTCGTAATTTTGCATTTTAAAGGTTTGCTTATTTAATTGCTAATAGTAACTTTTCAAGTATGCTATTTCCAGGCGAAATCGCTGCCGCTGCAAACGATTCCGATTATAACTGCACATTTTTTCGTAGTGTGGTCCGTCTGTCTGTCGGTCTGTCTGTCGCATTCGTGCATTCTGCTTAAACCGTTTGATGGATTTAGGTGCCATTTGGCAGGTCACTCATGGGGTCCAATAACACGCTGTGTCAAATGGGATGCTTGACCTTCGATGAAAGGGGGATTTCGAGATTCAGGGTCCCATCCAAAACATGCAATTGCTTGTTTTAGGTGGCAACATTGATCAGCGGCTCCGCCTATTACCAAATTATCTTGGTTACCGGTACTTGTTTTTCTAACAACTTTCTATTGTTATTTTGGTGCAGAAATTTTACTTGAAAATTTGTAAGCAAGGACGACGAGAATTAACAGCAAGTAAACAAACTCGTGATAAACGAAAACTGAACAATATGCCGTCAGCACTGAGGGTATTGGTGTGATAATTTCGGCCTCAAAATTTCTAATTAATAGGAAAATGACTAAAAAACACTACACCCGAGAGAGAGTCAATTCTGGGGCACCTGGTATGTTCTGCAGTATATGCATGTGCGTGGTAAGATATAGTGCTTAGCTGATTTCGGGCAAGGCAGAGCTGAGAATCGTGATTTGTCTGCTAATATTTCCGCTTCCGAGTGCGTAATGTAGTACCGAGTTTGTGCCCGAGTTCAGCCACCTGTTCAGCGCAAAATTGAACCGTGAACCAGCAAGTATAGCTGCTTGCAATATCTCCAGTGCTTCTGTACATCACAACATTCTGCTCGTCGTAACGGAATACGTAGAAGCATCACTGAACGACATTTGCCTTTGAGATCAGCTGTATCACCAGTTATCTTTCGTAAAATAAAATCACTCGTCGACATTTAGAACACGACTCGAGTGTAAGTCTTTAGCAACCACAGATTACTTGATTAGCACAGCCCTAGTTGCATTTGAAGTTCACGGCCATTAACGTAAATACTGCTGCTTCTGTTTCTGCCATTAGCCTGTCACACATCGCGTCACCACACAGTGACGAGATGAAACGCTGCTGATGGTAATGAATAATAATGGCTCGAACAATCTTTATGCTTAGTTTAAGTTTATTGTCGGTCATCACTGATGTCGATTTCTTATACGTTTTGAATCTGTAAACGATATTGCATACACTGCGAAGTTTTCAAAATGTCGAGTGTATTTTGACATTGACTAAATGACTTTAACTGATGTTGCTTGGTCTGGTTATCAGCTGGCCACCCGCTTATCTGTGCTTGCAGTAGTGCTTAGTGACAATAAATCTAAATTGCTTCGTCTTCGAAATAACGGCCTGTCCGAAACAGACCGACGGTAGTCATATTGATGCAGTCACCAAGAAGGCGTTCTGCCCTTTCTGGGCGCGACGCAGGACTCCTTAATAGCATGCATGCAGTTTAAGTCTGAGAAACAGCAGTTTGTGAAGTAGTACTGGGCATTATATCCCATGCAGGCACACTCACTGTAGGCTGTGCATTTACGACCTGTCTGCAGCGTAAAACTGTCGCTACAGAACTGATCGATCAACTAATTGGCTGCAGAAACAAATGCGTGCCCCGTACGTACGACGCGTGTAGACCACTGTCCAGGATCAAAGCGAAAGAGGGGTGAACTGACTGTTTGCTGGAATAGTTTAGTCAGGAGAATGTTCGCAGTTTTCACCATACTGTGCTCAGATATGTTAGTTATATTTGTCTCTTTACCTTTGAAAGCTGTATTATTTGTATTGTTTGTGTCATTACTGTTGCGTGGTCATGTTGTGTACTTTTGAAAGAGACAGAAGTCCTATCACATGAACAAGTTATCTGTAGGTTACAGATGACACAAATGCAGCTGTACTACTTACAAAGTTTCTCAATTGTTTTCTCACGTTTTTTAGCTGACCGTACTTAAGTAACGGTCGAGCTATTGGCGTGGTTGTCGTCTGTCGTTCGTTTGTCTGTCTGTCCGTCCGTCTGTAACGGATGTACTCTTGCTAACGCGTAGGTCTTAGGGGGGAAAACTTTTACACGAATAATTAACCATGTGTGTTCAACTCGGGCATGCAAAGTTTCAGCCATCTAGTGCAATGGAGACATTTTTCAAATTAGGGGTTGAATGGAAGGGGTAGAAAATTCAATAGAAAACTGGCCATATCTCGGAAACGATGAGAGATACGGCCAAGGTTACTATTAAGCACTAATTGGAAGTAGCATACGCCCTGTCAGACGAGATGGAAATCATTGACCTTGGATGACCTTATAGGTCACTGATAACCAGTGCGGTCGGCTATTCTAGCGACAGCTGGGCTTCTTGTCTTTTGTTTTTGATGATTTTCGTTATGCTGGTGCATGTCGTGTAAACTGTAACCTGCAGTGCATTGAACTTTTCTCTGCCGAGTAATATTTTCTAGGTAACCCCACTTGCTAGTTGGCTGGCATACTCGATGACCGTCTTTTTTTAATCTGTGGCAATGGCATGGTGACTGGGAGTCGCGAAGCTTTAGAACGGGACCACTGCTGATAGATGCATGATGTGTTGCTCTGAAACTGCTGATCGCTGAAGCATGTGTAACGATAGCATCATAGACCTATAGGCCTACAGGGTGGGCCAAAAAATGGCATAATGTATTTACAGGGTGGTCCAAAAAAACTGCACAAAGTTAATGACACCATAATTTTGCAACCGTACGTCATAGAGTCATGTGGTTTTCAGCAAAATGTTCCGAAAAAATTTCTTACGTGATTAAAGTCAATATTTGAATACAGCAGTTAAATATTCTTTGTTATTGCCGCTGGAAATTGAACTGTGCAAAAAAGTATAACCCTCGACACTGCGGTCCATAAAAAATGCCAGTTTTATTTTTTGAATAGCTCCGTGAAACATTGGCATTGATGTCAATGGCTAAACTGTGACCACTGCATTTCACAAGGTAGTGTAGCGACAACCTTAGAGCGAGGTGGCCAAAACTAAAGACACGTGCGTCAAGTTTCTTTCTAATATTGCCTGCCAAAATTTATTAAAATCGGCCAATGTTTCACGGAGCTATTCAAAAAATAAAACTGGCATGTTTTTTATGGACCGCAGTGTCGAGGGTTATACTCTTTTGCACAGTTTAATTTCCAGCGGCAATAACAAAGAATATTTAACTGTTGTATTCAAATATTGACTTTAGTCACGTAAGAAATTTCTTTCGGAACATTTTGCTGAAAACCACATGACTCTATGACGTACAGTTGCAAAATTATGGTGTCATTAACTTTGTGCAGTTTTTTGGACCACCCTGTATATAGCTAGCCCATGAAGATAATTCCAAGGCTTGCCCACTTCCAAAACCACTATAAGGGTCTAGAGAGGGTCGTAAACTCCATCCATAGCAAGATCCTGAGCGGAACTCTGCCGGTCCTGTAAACGATTTTAGTGCACACTTGATTTTAAAATCGTCATCACAAGTCACCATTTCTCAACTGGGCTGCGAACTCTTGATTTCTCATACTCTTTACTTGTCAAGTCATAGATTACCTCTAGATTTTAAGTTTCAAATGTAACTAGGCCTACGTTATATTTGAAACGTAGTTTTTTATGTGTTTTGCTTTTGCTATTATGTATGATTTTATTTTATATTTATATGGCTACACGTAAGCAGTTTTGTTAACCCTGTGTTGGCTATTCGGCCAATAGGCTTCTATATTCTTAGTCTGTTTAGTCTGGTACTTTTTTGTCATGCTACTTTGTGCTGGTTGATAAAAAATTTAAAACTTCGAAAAGACAAAGTCATTGATCTTTCCAACCTGAAACTTTGAGGGGGACATATGTCCCCACGCCCTCTGCCCTTAATGGACGTCAATCACGCAAGTGTTTAAGACAGGCAGTCAAACGTAATGACTCTGAAGCTGAAGGTGATTGTCATCATCCACGGCTCGCTAACTCTCCGCAGTGATGCGTCACGCACATGACGTCACGTCCAGCAGCAGCAGCAAAACGTGCGTCGCCGTGACATTTGTCTTAGGCTGACGTTTTCTTCATCGATTTTACTTCAGTCACGGGGATGCGTGACTGAAGCCATCGCACGCTCGCGGCAAAACATGTTTTAAATAAATTTTTTTACTGTCTACAGATATGCCGGACGATTTTACACTGACACTAATTGTGATTGCGTAGTTCGAAGGTAGATTTTTTGTCGAGAAAAGCGTGTTATTACTAGACATACCGTCTTAAATAAATATTTTACGATCGACTACGACTATGCGAAATAAATATTATTCCCACATACGATTACTAGAGTTTGGTACGGCTACTACACTGTGTTCAGAAAAAAACACCCACTCACGTTTTCGTTTATATCTCCTTGGAATAAGCTTAAATTTCCACAAAATTTTCAGTGAGTGTTTAGAATGAAACAAGTATTTCAGCATTAAAAATTTGAATATTTTTTGCTACAAGTGACGTTATGCTGACGTCATATTTCCGTGTTTGTAAATTACGGGTTTTACCGTTAAAGACAGACATTTGATGAAATGTTAAAAAACATCAATCGATTATTGTGTTGACTATGCTAATCCATCATGCAGTTTTCCATAGTAAACTGTTTTCGTGATTATTTTCTTAAATGAATGCGAGATTTTCAACTTTGTTTATTTTGTAAAGCATACGCGCACTGCGTTTCGGCGAGGATGACCACTTGCCTACTATCAGTTGAACGGCTCGATACTGCTGGTTATATCAGTTTTTTTAATTTAAAAGTTTCATTATTTTCATCAATATTCAATTGTCCGTCCATTGTCCAGAAACACCTTGCACAAACTTGAGGCTTCATTTATCATTTAAAGTTTAATAAAAACAAACAAAACGCTGTTACACAATAAAAACGAGTGGAGCTCAATGAAACAATACGAACAAATAGTCCAAGCTAGCCTAATACAAATTGTCATTATAGAGCATTCTTATAATAAAGTTTTTTGTCACTGGTGACTGGCGTACGATCAGGAAGTTGAAAGTTGTGACTTCGGTCACGAAGACTGTAGTGCTGCTCGCGTTCAGGATGAAGTAGCGGATGTAGCAGGTGCTGACTGTTGCCTGTAATCTGTGAAAAAAGTTTGTTGTCGGCATCGTCACAGATACTGGCGAACCTCGCTAAACTGTTAGCTCGGTAACCGAGTTTTACCGACCTTCGTACAAATGCTTCCAAGCGATTTTTGTCGTCTGCTGAGGTGAATCCCCACCAAGCTGGAGAGGCGTATCTCAATCGGTTGATGACTATCGCCTGGAACACTTGATGTAAAGCATCGTTAGGTAAACCATGTTGTCGTAGTGTTCGCAAAGCAAACAGTGACTGGGAGCACACAGCCAGGAGGTTGTCGACATGCTGTGAGACTGAAAATTTTCGACTGATAGTCACTCCCATAACCCTTGCTGACTCGCAAACATTTTATCAAATGTCTGTCTTTAGCGGTAAAACCCATAATTTACAAACACAAAAATATGATGTCAGTATGACGTCACTAGCAGCAATGAATATGGAATGCCTGTTTCCTCCTAAACATTCCCTAAAATTTTTGTGGAAATCTAAACATTTTCCTCGCAGATATAGTAGAAAACGTGAGTGGGTGTTTTTTTGAACACAGTGTACAAAGAAATTTTATATGTAACTAACGGTTTCAAACATTTATTTTGATTACTATAATGACAGAAAATCCCATATTTTTGCGTGAATTTAACCGTTTCACTACATGTTTGGTTTTGGTTGGGTATCTTTGAGATCGGCGGATTAATGCGCAATGAGTAGCTTCGCATATTGGCGCTATATAAATATGATTAGTATTAGTATTAGTATTAGTAAAATATGATTGATTACAATGTAACACATTTTTGTTTGCTGTTAAATATTATAATATAGTCACATACCTATACGACTCCAATTAGGTAATGGACAAGCTTCGTTTATGTAGGCCCTATGCGAACATCGTTTATGAAGGAACGAATATCCATTACCTGATTGTGGCATCAAGAGTTACTTTCTCGAATGAGTTTTCGTGACTATAGTGCAGCAGATAAGTGCCGTTTTAGGCGAATCGTTCAAAATGTAATACAAGCACCAAATTTGGCACAAATACTCCCTTGGGGTTACTTTTATAAAAGAAATACGCTGGCCACCTAAAATTTAAGATGGCGACCATTTGCCAAGATGGCCGCCATTCTGGCGTATAATTGCATACTTTATACATCTACGAGACCTCTACTACACGGTGTTTCATAAAAAAGAATCCCAAGGAGTCTTTTTTATGAAACACCGTGTAGTAGAGGTCCCGTAGGACTTGTTTGCCAAAATTGATTTTTTACATTTCTGTTAGCTTTAGTGCAACCACTTTCGAAAATAATAAGGTAGGCCCCTACAAATTTTCTTGACCCTCACTGACCTTCTGTTGCTATGACAACCAAAAGCCCTTAGCAACAATAGCTTAGTGTGATTATAACAGAGCTATAATAAGCTGTTTATACGTTATTAGGTACAAAAAATCCAACGGTGTTTTTCACATAGCAACGGTTGCTATGGAGAGAGATTCTGCATAGCAACAGTCTGGTCAACAAAGATGTAAGCATGAGACCTAAACCAAACCTAAGTTACCATATGAAATAAAATTGGTGGTTATAGTCTAGCTTAGCAACCGTTACTATGGACATTATGATAGCGGTCAAGTGGTCATCCACGCAGTGACACAGTGCGCGTACGCCTGCCAACATCAGCAAAGCTGAGAATCTCGCACTCAGCCAAGAAGTTATACCATGAAAACAGCTCACGATGAAAAATTGCGTGACAGATTAGCATATTTTTCGGGTTCAGTCAACACAATGACAAATTGATGTGTTTTAACATTTTATCAATGTCTGTCTGCAACGGTAAAACCCATTATCTGCAAACGTGAAAATACGACGCCAGCATGACGTCACTAGTAGCAAAAATAACTATCTTTTCGGTGGTGAAATACTTGTTTCCTCTTGAACGTTCCCTGAAAATTTTATAAATGTCTGAACATTTTTCACAGAGATACAAAAGAAAAATTGAGTGGGTGTTTTTTCTGAACACAGTGTACATGTACAATTGTACATGTAGCCTACGTGCATAACATGAAACTAGTGTCGCGTGGAAATTTTGCCTGTGTTCCAACTTCCAACATTTCACACAAAACATAATCGACATCTTTACTTTGCATTGCTGAGTTCATTCTTCTATCGGGTTTTCAATAACATTAGTACCAATATTTAACTAGATTTAATCACTTCTTTAGCTGAGTGATTCAAATTACCGTAGATTAAGATAAGCACACAGCGAATAACTTTAACAATAACAACATCGATCATGCTTCTAGGCTGTAGCAATGTGTGTTGTGTAAAGCGTATATGTGCGGTCCAGGCACTCTGCAACCAGCCTCTGCATTATTTTACCACATCGGTGCAAGATCTCAAAACGATGCAAGGCATTTAACCAAATCAATGCCAATTGTTTAAGCTAACTGAGTTACTTTGTTAAAACACCAGCGAGAGAGAAATCCAACTGCCACAATGAAAATACATAACAAACACATAAGGCGAACAATGTAGCGAGTAGGCTAACTAGAGAGAAAATTTGCTTGTTAAAATCGACTTTTTTATAAACGTAGTTTTGACATATTTTAGACAAGTGATCTGCTAACGCAAACAGAAACGCGCAACAGCCGGGTTGCATGTTTGAAACACAGTAAAACAAAGTCTAAGTCATTCATCAGAAGGCGCCAGGCGCCAGACGACCCGCGGCTATAGTGTCTATAGTGTTTTATTTACTTGTACTCACCACAGGTCGCCTTTATCGATCTGCTAACGTCGTATCGGCTGGATATAGCAATTTTTGCTTACCCCCTCTCATTTAACGCCCTCGTTCGGGATGACCCCCCTCAAATTTATGGAAAAGCTTAACGGCTCTTGAAACTAGAGTCTTCCGGGCAGCGATGGTGAAAATTTGGTAATTCTAGCTTGCACCGTTTTTAACTGATCCACCCGTGTGACAGACGGACAGACAAACAGAATTGTGATGGCTAAAACGCGCTACAGCAGTAGCTGCTGTTGCGCGTAAAAACTGGAGGCTTTTTGCCCCAGATCCGACGACGAACTTTGCCACCTAGGCTACTCTCAACAACTTGCTCATCATTTACAAATCATTTTTTCGGCAGCATTAATGTCATTAATAAAACAGCACACTTTGCAAATATTACGACGATAAAGAAATTAATAGCAGTAAAAATGCAACGTTGACGAGACTACGGTTTGTATAGTGTAATTATCTGTCCCATTGCTATAGCACAGCATGGGACAGATTATAAAATCACTTCTGTCACACTGTTATTCTGTCATTCCGTCTGTAAACATTCCTGTGGCCGCAATTTTGATTCGATTTTGATAAAATTTTGCACAGTGATTCGGGGCCTGAAAAGTAAGATCGAGTTTGTTTGGGATAAAAATGTGATAACTTCTTCTTCTATTTTACAGAATTTTTTTTTAAAAATTGCATTACGGCCTATGGGGACTTCAAAGGGGTATAACTCGGTCCCCGTAAAAGATAATTGCGCGTTGTTTGCACCTGCCCCTATTTTCGGGCCCGGGGTATCCGATGGTGTCATTTAAATTTCTTCCTTGCCGACCCCTGTTGCCGTGGCAACGAATTTTGGGAGAAAAATTGACTATAACTCGGCCCCCGTGAAAGATAATTGCGTCCTGTTTGCACCTACCCCCCCCCCTTATACGCAGCTGCTAAGCTATAGGCTATAGCGTGACATTGGAACAGATACCTCGTTTCACAGAACGTATTTCTAGTTTTTAAGCAAATAATGTTTACGGAAAAATATTTTATTTATTTAATTTAATGACAAAGGGCCGTAGCCACTAAGATGCCACAATAAAATAACAGTGCCTATAAAATAACAATAGAATAACATCAATGAATGTCACTGGTAACACAATACAACAATAAGTGTACTAGAAAAAATAAACTTTGCAATAACTAGCCAAGAATGTGGAAGTAATAGATCGTTTAAAGCTATTTAAATTAGAAAAGTCAGTATTGTCAGCTGGCAAGTTATTCCATATTCTTCCTGTACGGT
>Ga0209367_1005415_pt1 | contig 17684 bp, 13 predicted proteins | sample WorMetLIZISLAND2_FD_187412 | JGI IMG/M metagenome (GOLD analysis project Ga0209367, IMG submission 187412) | Marine gutless worms symbiont microbial communities from Max Planck institute for Marine Microbiology, Germany - Olavius geniculatus... ... | reverse complement strand
TACAGTGACTTTTTTTATTGATATTATGGTTTAAACAACGCATTTTCAATGACTGAATTTTAACTAAAATTGACGATTAATTAATCGTTAAATTTCAAAAAGTTAACTATTAAAAAAATTTAATCGTTACCAGCCCTAGAAAATATATTGAGCTAAAGTAACTTCTGATCTTCAGTTCTTCTGTTGTACTCCGTCAGTTGTTTGCAATAAAAAAAAATAAATTATTTTATTTGGTTGTTTTACGTATGTTTGCACAAACATGAATTATATTTGCACATTATTATCTGATATACAGGTGAATGTGTCGTGGATTCCAAACAGACATTACAGCGGAGTTTATGGACTGATGAAGCTGATTTTGCCAAACATTTTGCCATTTAACCTCACTAAGGTACAGCACAGTTAACTCAGATGCACATGCTGACAATAAAATGCATTATAAAACACGAAAAAAGTGCAAGACAGTGAACCAATTATGAAGTGTGAGCACAGTAAAGCAATGACAAAATTTGTAGGGTAATTATAGTTCTACAATAAAATTCTTCTGATTAATATCATACTTAACAAAGCTCGATTGTCCATTGTTATTATTTGTTGCGTATGAAGGCAAACACTAGTCAGATTAAGAAATGCCCTCATAACGACTGTTGTTGTTAATATTAATTATTAATTGTTCTGTGCATACAGGTAATCGTTCTGGACACTGACATAACATTTGCGACTGACATCGGTGAACTATGGGAGCTGTTTCGGCTATTCACAGCTAAACAGGTATGTGATGTCTGTTCAGTTAATGAATGACAGTTGTGTCACGTTCTTTTTAAGCCATCAGTCACAGGACATGGTCTTAAGAATGCACTGATAGGGACATAGTTACTGACTTGTGGCTTGACAGCAGCTTTGTAGAAATGTAGATGGACTAAAATCTTTAAAGTGACTGTCGTTGGTAGACAGCACATCACACTAACAGATGTGGTGAATATGTGGAACACAGTTTGTGTTCGTAAGTAATATGAATTGAAAATTTAACGAAAAAATTTGTATTTATTGCTGATAAAGGTCTGATGCTTAATAGTGTGATTGATCATTATTGTCCATCAGACTATCAGAAAGGTTAGTGCCAAGTCTAAATTTTTAGATGTTTGACTGCATTATGTATTTAGTGTTTGTGTACATAGCTGAAGCAGAGCTCTATGTGTCTGTGTGTTTGTGGCAGGTGATTGGGTTAGTGGAGAACCAGAGTGATTGGTATCTAGGCAAATTGTGGAGAAACCATCGGCCCTGGCCAGCTCTGGTATTCTGATGACATTGCTTCTTTTATTCTTTTGTTTGCTAAATTTCTGTTTTCGTTAACCAGGTTTTGTTGTCACAAATAGCCTTTATTGTAAAAGACACTAGTTTTACTCACTAATTCATTTCCTGTTCGCAGGATACTGCATGAATTGGCCTCACATGTGCTGATGTGCTGATAACAAACTACTCTCTCTGTGTGACTTGGCACCACTCGTTTTTGCTGCCGATTTGCCCCGCTGTCAGTTTTTACTCTACCCTAGCCCAGTTGTCGGCTGGTAGTCTGTCAGATTTACCACCGTTGTAACCGGGCTTTAGTCGTTGCTGAACCAAGTGTCTGGAACACTTTGCTGCCGGAAGACATAACAACATTTCAGTCAGTCTCAACTTTCTGTCAGCATCTCAAAGCATTGCTCTTGAGAAAGTCATATCCGGTGATCATTATCTAAACCTGCTGTTACTGTTGCTCTGCTACTAAGGCAACTCTGACTGATTGATTCAGATCGATCGGTTGATTGAGGGCTTTTGCGGGTCATTGAAAGTCCTTGAAAGTCCTTGAATCTGTGTCTCAGGGTCATTGAAAGTGCTTGAATTTGATTTTTTAAAACACTGTGACCGAACGAGTGATTTTTAGAATCAGTGTCACCATCCTATTACATTATTTCTCTCCATTCTTTAATGGTCTGTCCTTGCAAGTGTTAGTTCTTGAAGGTATTAAATTGTCGAATGTAAACTCAACCTGCTTATATATTCCTTTAAAAATGTTGGTTTGATTTAATTCAGTTCAACTTACATATCCTTCATATGGTTTTTGAAAGTCCTTGAAAAGTCCTTGAATTTGATTTTGACAAATGGGCAAGAACCATGTTGATTGATGATTTGATTAATTGGCGGATTATTTGATTGATTGGCTTGTTGTTTCACGGGATTGTGGTCTGAACGCAGGTGTTATCCTGCTGTGTATTTGTGTATGTGTTGTTGTAATGCTCACACATCGGTAGAGCTTGTATCATTGGTGTATGTTAGTTCTCGGAACCACCACCATTTGCAGCTGCCGTCGTTAAGGCCTCAGATCGCAACCAACTGTTAAGTTAGTGGTACCAGACCGCTAAGGTTCTATGCCACTGTCGCTGATAAGCTAACGGTTTTAGCGGTTTAGCAAAAAAAAATAAAATCAAACAATGTTTAAACTGCTAAGCCAGCTGTTAAGGCTTCAGACCAGATATTCAGGCCTTAGAAAACGGTTCCGGGGACTAATATGTGCTGTCAGGGCTGTGGTTTCAACACGGGTGTAGACCTGCAGTGTATGAATGTGTTTGATGTCATGATACTCAAACTGTGTATGCGTAAGAGTTTGCATGATTGATCAGGGTCGTGGTTTCAACACGGGTGTGATCCTGCTAGACTTGGCTCGGCTGCGTCTCATTGACTGGGTTCACATGTGGAAATCGGTCGCGTTCCGTGTCCTAAATGATCGGCAGTTTACTGTTCTTGCTGACCAGGTCTGCTTGTCACTGTCTATCTATCTATCTATCTGTCTGTCTTTCTGTCTCTGCTTGTTACTCGTGGTCTCTCTGTCTGCCAACTTTTTTTATTATCTGCTGTCTGTCGCCTATCAGCAGTTTTTTGCTGATTTTTCTGTTGTTTGCACAGAATTATTATTATCACCAAAAAGTTTGTTTTTTGGGTTTGTTTCCATGCAAGATAACTCAAAAAGCGTTGAAATTATTTTGGATGCGTTGGTCATGAACTGATCAGATTTTGCTGCATCAGATAAAGATGCCACAGTGCACAATTATGTCTGAATTAAATGCAAACGTTTTCTTTAGTCTTTCTAGGCTGTTTCAGAATTTGTGTTTTGATGTTGAAGTTTTGCCAGCAGATTATTGCACATCTGCCATTTAGCAATTTGTTTGCAGTTACTTTGCTGTTTGTTGTTGTGTGTTTTCTGTGTAAGTGCAAGTTTGCTGTAACTGTAAATTTCTGCTTGGTTAAGTGGTCATTCCTCTCACGTTACTGCTTCGTGTATTGTTATTTGTGCTTGGTTTGGCAATCTGAATGATGACGATAGTGATGAAATTGTAGGACATTTTTAACGCAGTGATTCTGGAGAATCCAAGCCTGGTTCACCATCTGCCATGTCAGTGGAACGTTCAGCTCAGTGACAATACACGCAGTGAACAGTGCTACACTGAAGTCTCCAATCTCAAGGTTTAGCTTTACTAGTTGTCAACAGTGTTGTGGGGAAGGGGTGGGGCAGCCCCCTAAATTTTTGTCTCTTGGAAAATTTTTTCTTGTCGATTTTCTTCGAAAAATATGAAATTTTGGGCTGAAAATTTTCATTTTTGGGGTGATTTAGAGGCAAAATTGAAATTTTGAGCGGCCATAAATGTATCAGATATTTGCAGCTGTCGTTGGAAAATTGCATCTTTTCGACCTTCACCCCCCACCCCTTCTTCCAACTATTTTTTATATCACGATGCTGCTGCTTGTTGCTGGAATGTTTTGCATTGCTTTACTTTGTTAGTGACAATGCACTAAGTTGCTACACTGAAATCTCAAAGTTTTACTGCTTAACTTTAGCCATTTATCCCACTAGCTACTCATGCGAATACATCAGTGGCTTAGTTTTACAAGCCGTCAGATGCTTTGAATTTGATAGTCTGATGTGGAGATTATTTTCTGTGCATTGACGCTATGCAGTGTACAGACAGATTGCAGACTTTTTTTCACCATGTAGAAAATGGTGTTTGTCATGGAGTACTGCATGCTTAAAGTAGTTAGGGTTCTACTCATCGGGCGACTTCAATTTTTGACTTAGACTTTTGCTGAGTTTTTCACTGAGCATTGAGCATAACAAGTTAAAGGTCCATGGACACCAAAATTAACTTACCATTTTTCTAAAAGAGCACAATTTTCTGAGAATTTTGACAGTAATATCCAGCATTTTGTCAACACGGAGAAACTTACATTTGAAATCGACGATCAACAAAAACGATGCAGAAAACGAGACGCCATTGACAGGCTGATGACGTCACCGTGTGTACCCGTAGTTCACATAAAATATGCATAGAAACATAAGCATTATAAAATCACATTGCCTGCCTATGTACTGCTGCAGTTGTCATGCGAGACAGTATTTTTTGCCATTAAAAATGTTAAAATTAATTGGTAAAAACTGACTGGGTACACGTGGTGACGTCACTTCCGGCCACTGACCTAGGTAGATTATTTTGCATAATGTAACATAACGCCGCATTTTGTTACAATTTGTGCATTATTTTCATATATTTATAAAGCTTAAATCAACCTATTATATATGCAAGGTGAAATGTCTAATTCAGATCTACATAAATTTCACAAGTGAGTTTGACTGTGGCCATGGACCTTAAAGTCTGGTTTTAGACTGAACTTGAGCTATCTGTGAACGCCTCACTGCTGTCTGTAACTATGATGTAGGTCATTCACTGGAATTCCCCAAAGAAACTGAAAGTGAAAATACGACACATAGAGTATTTCCGGAACCTGTACCTGACGTTTCTGGAATACGACGGTAACCTGCTGCGGCGTGAATTCTTCGGCTGTGATGATGATGAAAAGAAGATGAGTAGAGCTTATGATGATCCTGGTCCATATGCTGCTGCGGACACCAATAGTGAGGTCAGTTTTACACGGTTTTTTGGTTGTCAGTATACTCGTGAACACAGATCCTTGATGGTCATGGATTTTGAAATTCAGATTTTTCAGATCTGAAAGATAATGGTATCAGTCCTAGGTGCTAGAAAGTCGTGGAAAATAAAACCAAACAGTTAACACATTTTTGACGTGTTTACGCATTTTTGGCCTTTACATGCATTATGGTCATTGTCTACTGTCAGACTCGGTTCGGTGTGTTGTTAGTGTAATTATGAACTTAGTGACTTACCGGATGTACTTCTGCAAGATTAACTATGTGTTTTGTAGTGTATTTGATGTTTTAAGTGTATATGAAAATCTAACTTGTTTGATGTCCACTTGATTTAATCGGAGGAGATACGGCCCTTATCGTTATGGTGCTAGGGACAATACGGCGCCGGCATTACAGCGCCGGACGTTATGGTGCCAGTTGTGAGAGCGGGCAGCCCGTGAATCCAGGGTGTCCTTTTTTCCCTCTGCAACCAACCCCCATGTTGCACCACCTATAAATAGTGTCAACACCCCTGTGTGAATCAAAGGAAGCTGCGCACTGTATACACGTCTAGCTATGTATATGAAGTGCGTCGTACGCACGCATCCACATTGTATTCCATTACACGAAAGCTGCTGTCGGCAGCTGTCAGATCGAGATTAAGCACAGAAAAGAGACTTGCCGCATGAAACTTTGAGATGTCCGATTAGGCCTAGGACTTTTCAATGCCTGCAACTTCAAGGTGTAGGCCTACATAAGAGTTTTGCGTGATTTTTTTTTGCTGAGACACAGTATAGATTAGGACTAACGCACAACATAACAAATTTTCAATGAATTTAACATTTTTGGATTGTATCAGCTTATACGTGTAATAGGTGGTGGTTATAGGTGGTGGTCTTGTTCAGTTGGTATCGTCATTGATTGCATCAGTGAAGTTAATCAACACCAGGTCTGGTTATTACTTGGATGGGTGACCATCTCTATGTGAAACAAGCCACCCAGGTCAACTCAGCCTGGCCATCCCTCTGTAGGTAGGCGCAATGAGTACCAGCGAAAGCTGGGACGTAAACAGACACACCATGCGATGCACTGGCTCCCTGTCCATGGTCTCGCAGTGTAGAAACTGGTGTCTGACTAAAGGCTAAAGAAACGGAAATCAGTGCCGCCCAATGGACCTTAAGGTTCGGGAAGGACTTTACGTTTTTTCTTCAGCTTATAAGATTACTTTTGATCAGAAAACTTTCGTTTTCAGATAAGGAGAACGCTTTTTTGAAAAAAAATGTATTGCATGTAATGCTTCTAGATTATGCTTATGAGCTGCTTTTGTGATAATATATATTATGTGTAATGTACACTGTACAGTGTCAAATATAATGCATGTAATTTGTTGTGTTTTTGTAGAAATAAAAACTATGATCGTTAGGCCTATAACTACATAGTTATTGTAAGAAAAATATTAGCCTTATAGATTAGTGGCTGCATAAAGATAAGGTTCATGTTGATTCACAGGCCGGACGCTATCACTGTTCTAAGCCATATGCCGTAACATCCAGCTTTGTATTGTCTTTAGCGCTGAATCGTCCCAGAACCTTAATGGTGAGCACCATATCAGTGGCACCGTAACAGTCGTGCCGAAATGGCGGCACCGTAATGTCTGTACCGTGATTTAATGGCCATGAAAACTGATGAAAAATGTCTGCATGCATCCTTTATACCATTTGGACTGCAACATTGGTGAGATTATATTCCAGTTGTCTTTGAGCAAACCCATATAAGTTGAAAGAGTAACTATTAAGGTATAAGAATTTGTCACATTGCAACTTTTATTTTTGTTTGTCTACATTTTGACCACTGATGTGCTTTTTTCAGAACATTTTCTGTTCATTATTAGACCAAAACATTTTGGTCATAGATTCAGACCATGCAAAGGTGATCGACAGAGAAAGCAACAGAATGGACCAATGGAGGATCAGGAAAGCAATACATATTAGAAAAGAGCTAGACAAGTCAATGAACTAAGGCAGGGCGAGTCACCAACATTTTTTTGTAGTATGGCAGCGGCTCAGTGGATTTATGCACAGTGCAGCTAGTAGTTGCAAGTGTCTTGCAGGTTTTGGTTGCACGTGTGTCTTAGCAGTTGTCAGAAGATGATGAATGCTACGAATTGAAGCGTGAGCAGCTGATCGTACACCGCACCCACCTCTACTATCTCGAGTATGACAACAGTTCGGTGATGTCATCGGACGTGACTCTGGTGACCCAGCTAAGTGCAGACCGGCTTCAGATGCTGGAGTTGTTGTGTGACCACTGGCCGGGACCAATCAGCCTGGCTCTGTACATGTCCGACACGGAAGCACATCAGTTCCTGCGCTACGCCATGCAATCGCCCATCCTCACCACACGACGAAACATCGCATATCACATCATCTACAAGGATGGGGTGAGAAAACTCTTTAGGAAGATTTTTGGAAGACTTCTTTTCCAAAGAAAGTATGCACATTTTCGAAACTTCTTTGGAAAATGTCTTTGCAAGAATTTGAGAAGATCTTCCAAAGAAGATTTTGAGAAAGGGTGCGCAATTTTCGAAACTTGTTTGGAAACTTCTTAGGAAGAATTTAGGCAAATATGTAGTAAAGCACTGACCTTGTCCTACATGTAGAAAGCTGTGTAATAATGTAGCTGTGTAATAAAACGAAATTTGCAAGAAAGTACACAATGTCGACACTTAGCTTAGACGTCATATGTGACATAGGTTATTTACGTAATGCTGCGGTAAAATCAACAATGAGTAAGTAAAGGAAATTGACGTTTGGTCAACTTAAAAAACGAAGCGGTGTGTAAAATGCGTTTCCCGTGGACGTGCTAAGATAAGAAGTTTTCCTAAGAAGTTTTGATTACGTCACATGGTCGGTATAAGCGCATCTGATTGGTTGAACTAGTTTAGGAAGATAAGAAAAGAAGAAGTTCTTTGGAAACACAAAGAAAGCCATCGAAAATTTGGATAAGAAAATTTTTTTTGGAATTCCTAAATTATCTGACATAGGAAGATCTTTGGAAAATGTCTTAGGACAGTTTCAAAAATTTGGCCCCTGGCTGATTCTTGTGATGGTCACTTTTTTGGAAAACCTGCAAACATCTGGGAATTTGACAGCTGTTTTGGAAATATTAGGGAATTGATTGAAAGCTCGGAAACTGTCGGGGAAAATATCTTATCAGTAAAAATTTTTGGTCGGTTAGCAGTTCATTCTGTTAATTTTTTTTGGAAGCGAAAGTTTGCTATATGTGTTTTTGGTGTTAACTTTTTACACATCTAAAGTGTAACTAATGCACATAAATTGAATGCCAGCATTATGTAGAAATTGCAATCAAGTAGGATTTTCTTATACGTGTATCAGGTGATATCAATAAATGCACACTCATGTTTGGCAGAGAACTAGTGTTTAGGAACATAGTTTCAGTGTTATATTTTGTATATTCATGGTTCTCACGCCTCCTGGAAGGTCCTGGATTTTTTCTTGAAAATTTCAGGACCTGGAAAGTTTTGGAAAATAACTTTGGTCCTGGTAAATCTTGGAAAAATATTCTTGAAAATGATGCATTTTTAATAGGTTCAGATGGAGAACAAGTAGCAACAGTATATCACCCAGTTTGTGTTGACTGTTGCTTACTTAAATACTGCATACAACAGTTCAGAATTTTTTTCTGCTCACTTTGCTTGCTTAAATACTTACTTTTTCGTTATATTTTAACACTTGTGGGCTACGAAACAGTTCTGGAGAATTTGTCATGGGGATCTTGGATAAGTTCTGGATTTTTTGTCAGTAAAAGAGTGTGAGTTCTATATATTTGTTATATTTTATTTCTGTATGCATGGTATGTCATTGTAGCACCAACGCGAATGATGATGTTTTTTTGGTCTGCTGTGTTTGGTAGCAATTCTACCCGGTGAACTATCTGCGTAACGTGGCTCTGGGTCAAGTGAACACGCAGCATGTCTTTCTGCTGGATGTTGACTTTCTCCCAATGCCCAGCCTCTATGATCTTTCACATCAACTGATCGACTCTGCGCCGGCTATAGCTGATATGCTGGGCATTGCAATGCACAACAAGCTAGTATGTATGTCGGTAGTTTATTTGGATACATCGTGAAGCAACATTTACTGGGTTGGAGGTATTTTTGGCAGACATTTCTGCTGCAAAGTTGTGTTCTATTTTGCAAAACTTTCAAGGAATTTTCAAAAGATCTTTATAATCTATTTCTAAATCAGCAGTTTTTCATGTGTAATTTTCAAAATATTTTTGCACATGCTTCTTGTGCATTTTTGTAATTTTGATTTTTTTCATTCATGTTTTACATGCATGAGTTTTGACGTGAGTCAGACAAGGTGAATGAACATTTTGGCTCGGAATGTACGTTTCTTGAACTGTTTATGTGTTTTATCAGCTGTGTAGTGTCATGAGCATCGGTTTCATTATTGATTGTCTCTTTGTGCTGTGCAGGCGTTTGTTGTTCCTGCATTCGAGACTCAGCGCTACAAGTTGGATTTTCCGTCGACTAAAGATGAAGTTCTTTCTATGTTAGATAATGGCTCGCTGTTCACATTTCGGTCAGTTACTACTCTATGTGGCCAAAAATCTAGATACCTCTTACATTTTCGAATAACTCCAGCATTCCTGGTTCATTATCAACAAATTTTGGTACAAAAAATCGTCATTTTATTGGCATTTAATAGCACTTATTACTTAGTAAGAAATGTTAGGAACAGAGTACAAGCTGAGATATTTTAGCTATAGCATCAATTCCTCAGAGGCAACTGCCAGAGATGTGTGGACTGCAGATGCGTCAGTCAGCGGATCCAGTTTCGCAGGATCTTCTGCAGACACGGACGGACGCGGATTTTGTTCCATGACGAATTTTGCGGACGCGGACTGATGTGGATCCTGTTTTGTAATGAGTGTATTTTTTCCTAATAAAACTTAAAAACAGAAGTGGTGTGTGTTGAGACGTGCATAGCACGGTCGCACTGGTGTCGGTAAATTGTAATCTGCTATAGGCCTAGGTGCATACTGACTAGAGGCTATTCAGTGCGGACGCGGATCCAATATTTCTCTCTTGTTGTGGATGCGGACTGACAGCGGATCCTTGGTCAAAATCTGCGGACTGACGCGGAATCAAAAATTTCAGGATTCACACATCTCTGGCAACTGCATGTTAATGCCCCAATGAAACTACAGTATCAGTCGCAAAATTTTATGTCATTGAACAATAATGTTAACCAGCTGTCAATTAACATGCAATAAATGCTCATATTGTTTGCTTTACTCATTGGTACGTGACATTTGGGCGCCGCCATTTGGGCGCTTACCGTTTGGGTGCCTGGACGTTTAGGCGATGGGACTTTTTGCGCCGGACGTTTCAGTGCTGTGCTGCTTTAGTGCCATCTCCATCTCTCTATCTTATGTAGTCATAGTTCTCCATATGAATTAACGTATGTTTATTGCTTCACATGATAAATTTAACTGCGCTTTTTAAGGCCTATACTACTTAAGTTTTTACTAATGTAGTCATTGTACGTTCTGTTTTATTTTATGAAATCATACTTGTTAAGTAGCATGATTTGTTCAACTGAATTAATATAGGCTTATACTACGTCAGCATTTGAATTGATGTTGACAGGCCTATTGTAGATGCGTGAAAGAAGTTGCGTTACCAAGAACAAACAGTGTGCAGAAATGTAATACACATTACGTTAGCACAGCATTGGTCAGTAGTTAGGCCTATGCGATGCCAGATGCCGTGCTGAGACTTCCTGATTTAATTCTTCTCTGCTGAGTCTGTGTCTCCATAGTCGGCCTGCTCTAATTGACGCGACTGGTCGCGCTTTAAGGCGACTCCTTGTTTCCTGGGATGTGTGACATAGGCTTCATTGTGTGGACATGCGGCTAGGCCTACTTCAAAGACTGCACAGCACAGTAGGCCTACGCGGCTGCTACGGCAGATGACATGCCGATTTACAATAGCCTGCATTGCTGCCTTCGTGTTTAAACTTTACAGCCTCTTTACACACACGTTTGAAGTTAATTTCTTAATTGATGTGAACGTGCTGCATGCTGATTGCTAGTTATAAATCTGCTATTTTCCAAATCACATACTTGCATAGCTGTTTATGCACTTGCAGTATTTTACGCAAAACGACCGTTCGTATACACAACGTTTCCCATTTCCATACGTGCACAACAAACACGTAATAAACTAATAAATTAGTTCATTATACGTTAGCGGCAATGACACAACACAGCGCCGAAACGGTGGTGCCTAAACGGCGGCGCCCAAACGTCCCAGCGCCCAAAGGGTGAGCGCCAAAACGGTCGCACTCAAACGGCAGCACCGAATCGGTGGCGCCCAAATGTCCTGCTTCGTTTACTCATACATAGGCCCATAGACATCTTCTCCGTTCGTCACTTTGCTTTGCAGCCATGGACATTAGGCATTCATCACAAATGGAGAAGACATCTCCGTGCCCATGTCTATCTTCATGTCATGATGTAGAAAACTGTAACATTGGGCAAGCTGCTGTGGAGTATCGGGGAAATATCCATGAATTTCACGCACAGTGCTGAAGAAAGGTCAGAGTTGATGTTCTTTTGCTATGAGAAGATTGATGCATTGCTTGATTGCTGTGTTGGCAGATATTATGTATGGCCACAAGGTCAAGCTGCGACTAATTTCACAAAGTGGAGAACGGCATCAGAACCATACAAGGTATGCACTATGTTGTCATGTTGGTGATTTAGCAAGTTTTGTTGAAAATAGCAGACTTGTGAAAACAAGATTTTAGTTGTTGCATTTGTGTTTAATGTTACTAGTTAGACAAAGCTTTGGTCGAATATATATATCAGTGAGATTTTCTTTTGCTATAAGGGACTAAGGGTAGCTGTTAAGTTCTGTTAAATTTTTAGAAGCAAAAGTTTGCTAATATGTTTTTACAGTTTGAACTGTTGACATGTCCAACAAGCTACAAATGTGCATCAAGATTTTGAATGCAAAAAAATGGGCAGTGTGCCAGTAAATGCAGATCTGTGGCTTTTTCAGGGGGGAAGGGTGTGAGCATCAGTGTTATTACAAGGTTGTAACTTTGACATTGGTGGTGGTGCTGTCAGGTCTCGTGGTCTGCAGACTTTGAACCATTTCTGATTGTTTCTCGCAGTATTCCGATGTACGATGAGCGCTTTGTTGGCTTCGGCTGGAACAAAGTGTCACATATCATGGAGCTTGACGCTGTTGGGTAAGCTAACGATTACCAGTTGTCTGGATAGCCTGCAAATAGTAATAATAATAATAGTAATAATAAGTGAACATTTATATAGCACACTATTATTTCGAAGAAATCTCTAGTGCGCTGAATGCAGTATCAGTACGTCTGAAACAAAAATGATTTAAGGAAACGTTTAAAAGAGTCCAGATTGAGGTGTGATCATTCAGGTACGTTGGCCCGTTGGGAGACTGTTCCAAGCTGACGGGCCAGTGAAAGAGAATGCCCTTCTGCCAGCTGTTGTAAGTCTGTAACGAGGAACGGCAAGTTGTCCACGGACAGCAGAACGCAGATGACGACGGCCAGGCAACGACGAGATCGACAATCACATCTGCGACAGATATGGCGCTCCCATTCCATGCAGACACTTGTAGACAGACAAGCATAGCTTGAATGTGACACGCTCTGGTACATCCAACCAGTGTAGGATTTCATGTCGGACGTGCGACAGACCGTGGTCAAACTTGCGTGTGTTTGTGATGACCCATGCTGCAGAGTTCATTACTGTACACGCTGCAGCCTGTCAGTCACCACCTTCGATGCGCCAGCCAACAGACCATTGCAATAGTCTATACAACTAGTGTCAAATGCGTGGACTAGAGTCGCCACAGACTCATCGTCGAGTGACCGTCGAACTCGGCGCAGCTGACGCAACTGGAAGAAGCACTTAGACCTGATGGCAGTAACGTGCTTATCCAGACTTAGATCTGGCGTGACGACAACTATTGTGGAAATTGCTGGCTGTTAGGGAAATGTCAGGCATTAATACTATTGCCAAGGAGTGTATGTAAATAGTCTGAGAAAATTACCATACAGGTAATAAATGTACGAAAAACCAGCAATAATAGGCCGCAAAAACAAGCATGGTGGTAAACAAAAGACATTTCAGATAAAAAGCCACAGTGAATGATCTGTACGATGCTGCATTATGTTAGATATGTTTCTTTGGATATCTACCATTTCATCCACGGTGATCACGTTCTCTTCAGTCTGCCAGTCTCATACCTTTGGTTGTGCTTCCTGTTTTCCAAATCTTTGTTATTGTTGGAGAAAATTATCGTAGAGAATGTTACAAAAACTGGCATTTTTTCACTGTGACACTGTAGACTCGAAGTAACTTTGTCATAACAAGCATGTGCGAGGAGTTTCATCTATCTCCAACTCCGTCGATAGTAATTTTGTGCACATACTGTATGGAGTGCCGAAGAAATTCTCAAAAGTGAAATATCTCTGTTCCTATTAGTGCTAGGCGGCTGATATTTGCATGACGTATGGGGACCAACTGGCGGAACATGCGAGCGGAGTCTGGAGGCTCTGGGGTCGAAGCCTCCCTCAGGGGAAAAATTTGAAAATTTGAAAATTTTTGAAAAAAAATTTATTAAGGGTTTTTCGACTCCGGCAGTACCACTGTGCGATAGGATGGGCCAGTTCCAAAAACATATCCCCGCCAAATCCCCCTGGGGGGTACCGTTGGGGATCTGGTGGCCCATAAAGTGTGTATTTCTTTTTGCGGATTTTCCAACACCTGTCATCAGATTTTGAAGTTACCTCCCATGTCAATTTCTTATTGGAAGGGGCAACTTTTGCAATAAAGAAATTGGGGGTTAGAGGGTCAGAACACCCCCAAAATCGACCCCAAACAAATCCCCGTTTTATAACGCTTTTTTAGACTCCCTTAGAGTGCCCCCACAAAAAATTTGCCTTTTACCGAATTTCAAGGGGGGACTGCCCCCTACCCACTGCTGAAGACCACGTATGAATATCTACTCCCAATCCGGAGATATGAGCTCCCGAATTTTTGGCCACAACTCAGGTTCAGGGTCCAGTTGCGAAACAACGAAAAACGATGCCCGCCGCCTGATTTAACTCAGACACGAAGAAGAGGACTCTGCTGCCTAGTGAAAAAATTAGCCTGTCAATTTTGCTTAGTTTTTGAGATAATTGACGAAAATTATACCCCAATTTTCGGCCAATTTTGACGCGCGGTGCTGAATTTGGCGCGGACACATATGTGACCGGATCTGGATTGTATTGCGGCGCTGCACAGCCAGTTCAGTTGTAAACAATCGCTGTAAGTTTCGGCGCTCTAGCTGTCTCCAGTCTGATTTGGCGAAAGCGCGAATATGGGGGTGCAGGCAATTTTTTGCACTGACAATTACGCTGCGTGGAGGCTACTTTGGCGCCATCTGTCGGCCTGATTAATGCAGCTATCACGGTCTCTATGAGGATTCTGTTAGAACTTTTTCCATTGAAGAAAACGCGAGCATTACAGTCGCCCAGCTGCTGCCCATCGATTTTTGCGTGAGTTCCAAAACGGGAAAAATTGACGATTTGCGAGAAATGGTGCAAAATTACTAAGTCCGATCTTGGCGCATACTGCTATCGAGTCCCAAGGTAGCTACCTCACATTGAAACTTAGCACCGATGTCTTGTACCTGCTTTCTGTTTGAGGTTGGCATTACCCCCCCCAGTCGACTCTGAACATGCTGAGTGTTGTACAATTTTAATAATTTTTTGCAGTTGCTGTTTGCTGCGAACATTGGAAGAGGCTGAAATAAACAAAAGATCATCACTGCGACTCAGATATCTATCTGTTGTAGCACTTTATTAAAAGCCAAAAATGCAGGACAAGTAAATAAAACAGTTATGTATTGTTGGTGAGTGCAGGTTTAGTTTCATCGTTGTGCCGAATGCGTTCATCATTCATCAGCCCCATGCACCGAGTCTTGACATTGCCCGGTATCGAGCCAACACCGTCTACCGCGAGTGTCTCAAGGTTTTCAAGTCGGACTTCCAGCGTTATCTGTCACGGAAGTACGGCATTCGCGCACTGAAATACCTAACACCAGACACCTAGCAGTGTGTCCAAAGCCATGTATAGTAGGATTATTCCACTCGTGGGTAGGACTGGACGAAAATCGCACACGACAGGAAATTGAATAAGTTGGCATACTATACAAAACACTGCTAACTATGTGACACCAATTTACGGTCAGTTTGTAATTGTAAAATGCCTCACTAAAAGCATATTTTACTTTGTGTCATCAAACTTGTTTCGTCTGTCGTTGAGTGATGGATACTCATTATCCAACTAAGAGTTTTACTGACACTTATGGAGCAAACGTCGGCCAATTTCTGAGTCTCATTTAGCAAATGTGAATTGCACACCACTCTTTTGTCACTAATTAAACTGAAGGTGGCTGTTGATTTGTAATTTCTGACATCAAAAAAAATTTGGATATTGACACAAAAAAGCAGCATCTGTGAAAATGCTGCTACACTCACTGATGCGACAGTTTTCCAACTTCCGTGGATTATTTGAATTTGTGATTTTCGTCTGGTCTTACTCATGTAAGTTCTGAGTTGTTGATGGTCGTAATTTCACATGACTGACGTTTAGTCTATTTTCATTTCTGATGTCTGTAGGTAATGGTGGTGCATTGCATCCTGCTGATTGTGTTATTTTGTGTACCAAGTTCATTGTAGTCTGTAGAGACCACCGTTTTTCACACAGGCCATGTAAAATTGTAAGCTGAACCACACAATTTTCTCAATTCCAAGGAATTGCTGCTTTTCAGCAGAATTTTGTAGAATTTGGTACTGGGGTAGATTACTGCGAAGATTACTTGTATTATCCAGTTCATATCCAAGTTTAGAAAGATTTCTGACAAAACTGCCAGTTTTCATAAATTCACTGATTGCATTTGCAATCAGCAAAACTTTACTACAGTGCGAAAAATATTCCACGGATCAGCTAAAATCTGATGCACAGAATGACAAGCATTTGCATGACTTAAAGTCCAACTCTCATCATTTTACGTAACTGTTATATAGTGCTAATTGGCGTAATTTGTCAATATCCGTTAATCTTCTTTGGTAATCAAACTCCTCATACGGTAGTGTCAGTGTTGTAAGGACGACCTTCAGAGTCTATGGGAAAAGGCAAACTTCGACCCTCAGCCAACCCAAAACCCCTGAACTGATCGTTACCAAATTTGAAAGGCATGATTACATCATGGATGCCTACCACCAAAAAAATTGGGCTCAATATACCCAGGGGTTTTTGCTCCCCATATAATACCCCTCCTGTTCGAAATTTACTACACTTTTTGGTCCTTCAATTCGCCTACGGGCGAGTTCATTAATCCGATTTTTACACTTAATACGTCAAATGATGCGGTTCTGCACAAGGAAGTGCTTTTTTATTGTTATAAAACAAACATTTTATTTTTCAATTATTTGTTCAAAAAATTCGAAAAAAATTACAATGGCGCCTATGGGGAAAATTTGAAAAATCTTTAAATTGTCATAACTTCCGTTGTGTGCAAGATAAAGTCGTACTTTTTCGTTCTGGGATATGGTTTTCGGGGTCGGCCTAATTAACGGTGACAACGCTGATCAACGGTGGTTGATTCCCGTTGCCATGGCAGTAAAATTTGGGACAAAATTGGCTATAACTCAGCTTGTGTAAGAGATATCTGCGAGATTTTTGCGTCTGTACAGGGGTTTTCGGGGATGGGCCATCGAATGCTGCCAGTCGAATTTTTCCCCGACCGACCCCCTTTGCGATGGCAACAAAATTTGGGACAAAATTAATATCGGCTTGTGTAAGAAATATCTGTGAGATTTTTTTGCACCTGTAGGGGTGTTTTCGGAAATGGGCCATTAAATGCTGTTAATCGAATTTTACCCCGACCGACCCTTGTTGCCATGGCAACAAAGTTTAAGACAAAATGGGCTATACTTCAGCTTGTACAACAAATATCACCGAGATCCTTGCATCTGACAGAGGTGCGGGTTGAGAGTTTGGCAATTAGATGACGTCAGTCGAAGTCTACCACAGCCAACCTTGATTTGCAGGTATAACAAGCAGCAGCGTAGTAGGAGCAGCAGCAGTAGTAGACACATCCAGTGTTCTGTATCCGACTGGAGGTATACTGCTTTGCCTTAAAAAGGTAAAAGGTAAAGATACGGATCCTGCTATAGCGCTTCTTACATGCGTCAGGCTCGTTCCCCGACTTTTGGCAATAACATGGTTCCTACGGTCAGGGGAAGTCAGGGAAAGTCAGGGAATTTCAAGAAGTCAGGGAAAATCCAGACGGTCAGGAGAAGTCAGGGAATTCAAAAGTACCATGGTGCAAAAGTTAACAAAGATGCAGAAAAAAAACAGAACTGCTGCACGCACACTGCATACAGCAGTTCAAAATTTTTTCTGCTCGCTTCGCTCGCAGATTATTTATACTTTTACTTTTTCATTTGTTCTGCCGCCCTTGTTTCTAGTGCTATTGCAAGTGATTGAAAGCCAACATTGGTATTTCGCATGAACAAATTAGTCAGGGAAAACGATTCATTTTGTTCTGGAAAGTCAGGGAAAAGTCAGGGAAAATGTATTCTGCAGAGTAGTAGGAACCATG
>Ga0209367_1005414_pt1 | contig 17684 bp, 10 predicted proteins | sample WorMetLIZISLAND2_FD_187412 | JGI IMG/M metagenome (GOLD analysis project Ga0209367, IMG submission 187412) | Marine gutless worms symbiont microbial communities from Max Planck institute for Marine Microbiology, Germany - Olavius geniculatus... ... | reverse complement strand
TTCTGTAGAAAGTCATTATCAGAACTCGGACATTCGGCCAAGATGTCAACTTGGAGGGACAGTGTGCTCGCTGCTGAAGCCAAGAAGGCAGGGAGTGCAAGCAAAGACACAGTCTTATTATTATTATTATTATTTTATTATTATACTCGGTTTATAGTGCACGTTATTTGATTTTTCAGTGTTATGTATTTGCATATCGTTCTTTTGACTGTTGATGAACATTGTTTTTTTTTGTTGCAGACAAGCTGCAGATGGAAGCGGTTGCATTGCATGATGAGAAGCTTAGAGCTGACGTTTGTATTATACACAAGTTACACTGTATTCTGAAAAAAAACACTCACTCACGGTTTCTTTTATATCTCTGTGGAAAATGCTTAGACTTCCACAAAGTTTTCGAGGAATATTTACGAGGAAACAAGAATTCCACAGGTGGAAAAGTTAAATATTCTTTGCCACGGGTGACTCATGCTGATGTCATATTTTTATGCTTGTAAATTGTTGGCTTTACCGTTGAAGAGAGACGTCTGATAAAATGTTTGCGAGTCAGCAAGGGTTATGTAGCTGCAAGTTTGTGCAAAATGTTTCCTGACAGAGACAGACAATGGAATGTTGATGGTATGCAACTTTTAAATTTAATAAAATTGACATGACCAGCATCAGCCAGCCATTTGACTGATAATGGGCAAGTGCTCAGCTATGCAGTGACGCAGTGTGCGTACGCCAGCCAACAGTAAGTAAGTAAGTAAGTAAATTTAATTTATAAAGCGCACAGTGTCAGCGAGAAACTCACTGAATCTGAGACGCTGAGGTGAGGAGTGAGGCGGGCCACTAGACATGGCTAGACGTTGAAAAATAGAATGTTTTGAGTTTACGACGGAAGGAAGCTAATGAACATCTATTGCGGATGTCTAAAGGAAGAGAGTTCCAAATAGTAGGGGCAGCTACAGAAAAACTTCTAGAGCCAAAACATGTACAGACACGAGGCACAGACAACAACAACAAAGTTGAGGATCTTGCACTCAGCCAAAAAGATAAACCAGGGAGCAGTTCACAATGGAAAACTTGGTGACGAATTAGCATATTTTTGGGTTCAGTCAACACACTGATCAATTGATGTGTTTCAACATTTCATCAAATGCATGTTTTCGATGGTAATACTCATAATTTACAGACACGGACGACATATAACGTCAGCATGACGTCATCAGTAGCAGACTATTTAACTTTTGCTTTGGTAAAATACTTGTTTCCTCTGAAAATTCCCTGAAAATTGGATGGAAATTTAAACATTTTCCATGAAGATACGAAACAAAACGTGAGTGGGTGTTTTTTTGAACACGGTGTATATTTAACACTACATATTTTTCCATAACTGCAGCACAACAGATTTTGTTTTGGGTCACTTCCAAACATTAATGTTAAAGAGTTATTTGCCATTGTGAGCAGTTTACTGGAGGCTTTTCATTGGTCAACTGCAGGTTCAGCGGATCAGGACGTCAACAAATGGAAGCCGAGCTTTTGGACATGCTGGTCCATCGGCTTGGAATGCTTTTCTGGATGTTCTTAAATCAAGCACACACTCCACCTACTTTTGTATTTCATCTGGGGCCAAATTTTCGAAACTATAGGAAAGCACTAACCTTGTCCTACACGTAGAAAGCTGTGTAATAAAACGAAATTTGCAACAAAGTACGCAGTGATGACACTTAGCTTAGACGTCATATGTGACGTCATAGGTTATTTGCGTAACGCTGCTGTAAAATCAACAATGAGTAAGTAAAGGAAATTGACGTTTCGTCAACTTAAAAAACAAAGCGGTGTGTAAAGTGCGTTTCCCACGGACGTGCTAAGATAAGAAGTTTTCCAAAGAAGTTTTTCTAAGAAGTTTTGATTACATCACATGGTCGGTATAAGCGCATCTGATTGGTTGAACTAGTTTGGGAAGATAAGAAAAGAGGCAGTTTTTTGGAAACGCAGAGAAAGCCGTCGAAAATTTGAATAAGAAAACTTCTTTGGAATTCTTAAATCATCTGATATAGGAAGATTTTTGGAAAATGTCTTAGGAAAGTTTCGAAAATTTGGCCCCTGAAGCATTTCACATTTCACATTTGTAATTCACTATACTCTAGCACACTAAGCTGCATTTGAATCCTCAATAAATAAATGTGCTACGTAAATTACGCATTTACTTATTTAGTTAATAGTCACACTGAGTTTGAAGTATTCTCTACATGCCCACATGTTAATATTGATATTATTTGTGTTGAATGACATGACAGGAGCTGGCCAGGTTGAATGCTGAGCTGGCTAAAGAAAGGGAGAAATTCGAGACATTGGCCAAAGGTCTTTCGGACGAATACGAACACATAAAACAGTGAGAGAGAAGTGCTGCATTTTGTCTGTATACAAATGTGTTGCTACTTGATTAGCACTGCCAGAATTATGCTGACATTCCACTGCATTTTGTTATGCTATTGCTTGTGCAGTGAGAGGAAAATGCTGAATTTTGATCATATCTGTTGTACTAATTATATATCTTTATATGCAGGAACGTGCCTCAATTTTATCCATGGCTTTCGCAGTTCTGGCAAACCTGTTTTACCAGAACTCAATTACATTGTTAAGAAGTATTCACTTACACAGGGTGTGCCAAATAACGACCCAACTTGTTTTTGTCAGAACTTCATCAAATCTCTGCCAAAGTTGATAATTTTTTGGCTCACAGATAGCCAAGGCGATAGAATTATGTGAGGTACACTTATTGTCCAGCTTGCCTAATTTATGTCAACGCACTACCGTGTGCTTAGTTCTTGTCACCATAGAAGTTTTAACAATTTAATTACCGGTAAGCACACGATAAACTAAAATGTTATTTATTTGGCAGAATTATAAATTTCTGTAACAACATGCATCCATATTTTTAGAATTTATGCCCAAAATGTACACAGTGGCTTAGACGTGACGCTACGGCTGATAGCGGCATTAAAGATCAACTGATCAAAATGCACAACACTCATTTATGGATAAAATGTGTTTTAAGCTCATCAATCAGTTATTTTTTTTTGTCTGCTATTTTTAGCATAAAATACAAATTACTACAAATTTATTAAATCACATGGCACTCTCTGACGAATTGATGTGAGCAATCTGATACTGATAGTCAATGCATAATGTAACAATTTGGATCATTTGCGTTTTACACGGTAGTTCGTTGACATAAATTAGGTGAGGTGGACAATGAGTATACCTCACATAATTCTATCGTCTTGGCTATCTGAGTGCCAAAGGTTGTCAAATTTGGTGGAGATTTGATGAAGTTCTGACAAAAACAAGTTGGGTCATTTTTTGGCACACCCTGTATAAATACGTTTTCATTACTGTGCATCTGTTGTGTTGTACCAGCCTATCTGGCTGATGTTAAGGCGGAGCCAAATTGAGCTGTTCTCATTTAGCTGTTCTTGGTTAAGCCCAAATTCCATTACACCGACTTTCACCGAAACTTCCCCGCGGGGAAAGTCGTGGACACAAATCATGAAAGTCGCGGACACAAACGGTGACAAATCATGAAACCATGAAGTTTCGGTGAAAGTCGCCGACACAAATCATGAAAGTCGCGGACACAAACCATCTCGACATGTCGAGATGTTTGCGACAAAGTCCGTGACAAGTCCGCGACAAACCCATTTGTGTTGCTCTAATGGAATTTAGCCCATTACAATGCACGAGGAAAGTTGGTGACAAAGTCCGCGGACTTTGTCGCGGACACAAATCACGAAAGTCCGCGACACAAATCATGAAAGTTGGCGACGTGATTTTTGTCGCGGGCTTTCATGATTTGTGTCCGCGACACGTCCGCAACTTTGTCGGGAACCTGTCCCGGACTTTGTCGCAAAGTCAGCGTAATGGAATTTGGGCTTTAGGCCCTAACTGAGAGCAGCCAAATTTGGAGTGATTGTGGGCACAGCAAAGGGAGTGTGCGATTTTGTGCGTGTTTTTTTTTTGTTTTACCTGTAGAGAAATCAGTGAGACGCAGGCCGCTATGAGGTCCGTAGAAGACAGCAAGTCTCAGTTGCTGCTAACCACAGCTGAACTGCAGCTCAAGTTGGAGGCATGTATCTGTATCAGACGATTTGATGATTGTCTTTTGCTTCTTCTGCTGGCGAAAATCCCTCACTTTCTGACTGGCAGAAATTAGCTGCGTGCTTCGAGTCATTTCAATCAGAGTGTCCATTTGTTTTTATATCTGAACCTTGAAGCAACCGTTGCCATCAAATTTTTGTCGAGAATGATGCCGTCTTGAAAGTACATCAGTTTATGCCATGTGCTCTTGAACAGCAAAGAATCTTGGATGATCCAGAAAGCACAAAAACGCCTAGATTGCTACCAGAACTTAATGACTTCTTTCGTAGGCTCCCAACTGCTGAAAAAAATGTGCATTATCTTGGATTAAATGGTCAGACCCCAAAACAATATCCAAAACAGAGGTAAAAAAATAATTTTTGCACCAAGCCTTGGTGTTAGTCTAATACGACTGAACATTTGTGATAATGTTTTGCGCGAAAATGTAGAGCTTGGAGAAGGAGAAGGCGGAGATGGTGTCGGAGATGCAAAGGTCAAACAGCTCGGGTGATGAACAGTTGTTTGTTCCGAGGTCGGCGACGTCTACGGCAACGCTTGAGCAGGATCTACAGCACATCACCGAGCAGACTCAGACACTGCACGCCAGCAAAGTCGCCGCTGAGCAGAGGTTACGTTATGACAAGTGAGCTAGTTGGCCAGCTGGCTGGCTGACTGCATGCTAAAAAGGTCAAGGTAACGTCCAGAACTTGCTATAGCGCTTCTTACATGAGACAGTCTCAAGACCAGAAGCGCTTTACAATCTTGGAAGTGGCAGCTGATTGGCATGAGCTAATGATACCGCAGCATGCTATGCGGCCATCCATTGCTCGCGTCAACAAACAGTTGGACCTGCGATTAGCAGCGAGCAGACATACCACCGCCCCAAACAGCCACACTGGGCCTTCACCCCCTAGCTCGTAAGCTACTACTCATTTCCCATCCCACAGAGGGTAGGAGGCTGAGTTGGCCTGAGCACATTAGTAGGTTAGCAAGTTGCTAAAGATTGCTTGCAAATGACCGGCAGTGAGAATCGAACCGCAACCTGAAAGTTACCAGTCGACGCTAACCACTAGACACTTGCACCTACAGGGTGCGGCAGAAAAAAGTGGACCCCTAAATTTTTTCGCTGTTTTCTCAGCAACCGTTTGGGATTTTAATATGAAATTTTACAGCTTTATTTACCAAAACCTACATCTAACTGCCAAGTAAAATTTGATTCTGTTAAAAAACGACGAAGTTTTTCAGCATTCTAAAATGTTTCGGCTACAACACCAATTTAATAACATCGTTGAAACAACACAGTTAAATAATCATCAAATGCCAGAATTCCATTGTCAATGCGAATGTTCGAAGAGTTCACCACCAGCTTCAAGCAACAACATTAGCCTCCAGTCGCCTTATTTGAGAAATCTTTTACAGCCTTGTCGATCAGTCCCTGTGGCAGGTTATCCCAGATAACCTGAAGCGTTTCTTTGAGTTTGGCGCCTGTTTTCTGTTTTGTTTTAAGCTTGCAGTAAGCCTCCAACATTGCGCCCCATATGTGATAGTCCATTGGGTTTATATTCGACGAATTTGGAGGCCATTGGTCTTTTGTGATGATATTTGGACAGCTGGCCCGCAGCCAGTTCTGTGCATTGCGCGGCGTTGCGCGCTGTGTGTGCTGACGCGCCTGGCGCGCCATCCTGCTGGAAGATGAATCCGGTGGGCAGCTGGCGATTGCTTTAAAGGAACGATAATTTAGTGTTAATTTATAAACAATCTAAATTGCTGTTTGTCAAAACGTCACTGTGACGTCATCGGCAGTAACGTGTAACCAGTTTGTGAAAATTAAATAGCATTTTTAGCATGAACATTTTTGAATGTTGAAAAATTGGTAAGCGGTCATGTTCAAAAGTCTATAACTTCGTCGTTTTTTAACAGAATCAAATTTTACTTGGCAGTTAGATGTAGAAGGTTTCAATAAGTAAAGCTGTAAAATTTTATATTTAAATCCCAAACGGTTGCTGAGAAAACGGCAAAAAAATTTAAGGGTCCACTTTTTTTTGCCGCACACTGTACACAGGCAGGTAGGTGTGAAAAACTTGCCCAAGGCTGTTACTTGGTAGTGCATCGGCTGGGCACTGAACCGTGGACCTTTCGGTCTCGTATCCAACGCCCTAACCGCTGAGCCACCAAACCAAGGCTGACAGTGATGTAAACAAGACTTTTTTATAGACCAAGACCCAGACTTTGTTTTTTTGTTGAGTGATATCTCACAGTTGAAACTTTGATTTATTATTTTTTTTTAACTTGCATGCAGGAAAAGTCTGATGGTTGATACTCGTCTTATTTTTACTTATGTTTCGAGAAAATGCATAATAGTTGCTAAATTCGTTCGCTAAATTTGCTCTGAGTGTTAGTGAACTAACAGCGTCATGCTGTGAATTAAATTAGCAGAACGCAATCACATAGCAAGTTTTGTCCTCAGACATAAATTTCTCAGGCCACGGTCAAATTTGCTAATGCGACTGAAGCAGTGCTGGGAATCTTGGAGACTTGCTATAGGAACCTAGCAGAGACTGCAGCGACTGCTGCATCGAAGTCGGTCCGGTCATCTCCGTCGTTGCAAGTTTTCCGCAGCAGACTGAAAACCGAACTTTTTGCCTGGTCTTACAGTCATGACCAACAACGTCTCATTGCACTGACTACTGTTACGTGACTTCACTGTTTAGGCTTATTGTTACGTGTCCTTGTAGTCTTAGGACTTAACGCCATGCTCAAGTTAATTCGTCCTTTATCATCATCATCATCAACAGTCTGTTGTGGCTTGTTCAGACTGCAAGAATTTTTGGATCGAGAGCATCAGTTGAATGAAGAAAAACGACTGATCAACGAGCATGCAGAACAGCTGAAGGAGTCGTTAAAGGTCTTTTTTAAACTTGAGCATGTTGTAATTCATGTCGGTTGTTTTGCTTTATGCACTGACTATTCTTCTGGCAGCCATAAAAATATCCAGCAGCCGAATTAATAGCCAGCTCAGTGAGGAACGGCTAATTTCTGGAGGAGTAATTTTTCGAATTTAAAAATTTGACGCTTGTGCCCCGAGACAGTCAGCGATAGTTGGGGACAGTAAAAAGTCACGGAAACACAGAAATCACATAGACGGTGTTCGCTATGTCATGGCACTATCGCTCGATCTAATATTTTGCTGTAGGGTTTAGCATTTTATGTTTAGGATTTAGATTAGGGTTAGGGTTAGCATTTGGGTTAGGGTTGGCGTTTTTGAAAGGTTTGTGTGATAATAATTGCACACCACTAGTAAGCGTACAATATTGGTCACGAATTGGATGGTACTGCGGCGAAGGACAAAAAAAACTTGCTGACTGGCTATATTCCCGTGATGGTCAGGCTGCCTGCTTGACTTGAGGTGCCAGTCGGCCAACTGGCAATCTGTGAGGTCGTCATTTGCTCCGGTGCCGCCTTGTTTCTGTGCGGTCCGATCTCATCGGATTGCCGCAGGAACACGCCTTAACTGGTACATACGTGGCTGTTCACATGGCTGCCGGATGAATATCCTGTCCCTTTGCTTTAATGCACCAGCTGTAATAGTAAATAATAATAATAATAGGTGAACATTTATATAGCGCACTATCATTTCAAAGAAATCTCTAGTGCACTGTAACAGTGACTCTTAACAGTGTATTCTATTAAGTCACGTATTCATGAAGATTTTCAGTAATTTGTGCGCCAGTGCTTCGTTGATGCATCCAAGTGGTGGGTGATAAGTTGTTAAGTTGTGTAACTTTTCTGAAAATCGTTTAGGTTAAAACTTGTATGATCTGGTGAAGAATACTGATGTTTGCTGGCAGGAACTGGAGGCACAGAAAGCAGTCACTGAAGCTGAACTGAAGGTGAGTTTCAGCACTGTCTTTGTAAGTAAGTAAGTAAGTAAGTAAGTAAGTATGTGCATATTTAAAGTGCACAATGTCAGCCAGTGGCCAAATTTGAGGCACTTGGCTGAGCCGCTAGGGGGAGCAGTAGGCCTACTGGAAGCAATGAGCGACGGAAAGTGTCTGCAGAGGTAGAACTACGGATGCTAGAGGGTAGTGAGTTCTAAACTGTGGGGGTTGCAATGCTAAAACCTCGGGAGGCAAAGGTTGTGCGGACACGTGAAACTGACAAAAGATTGGTGTTGGCAGAACGCAGAGAACGTGTGGGAGTGTGATAATTGAGCAGAGAACGTAGATAAGCAGGTTGAGAGGAGTTGAGAATGTTGTACGTCAATGTGGCAAGTTTGACAAGCTCATCAGGCATTGTCTTTATGGGGAAGGCAGATGCCTCAAAGAGATGAGGAATTTCATTAGGTTATCACGGTTTTAGAACACATCCGTCATGTCAGTAGAGTCACTGAAGTATCGCTGGTTTTCCGCTGCCCACTTTGGACAGAAGAGAAATAAAAGTTCAGCTGTCTTTTCCCCATTTCTACAGCGAGGACAGATTGGAGACATAATCTGTCCGATGAAGGTTGATTCGAGGCTGTGTACGTTAGTCTGTTGAGCCTCAGATGGTGGAACATCAGGAGGTATTCTAGATGCAAGTTGTTGTCCATCTATGAAATGCATCCATACATGATGGTGTTTTCATGGAATTTATTTATTAGTCCGCCTGGAAGCGAGATAGCTTTCGGAGCGAGCTTGTGTTTTACACAAGATTAAAAAAATTTTTTTAGTCCAATGCGAGGTCTCAGAGATGCGTTGGCCGATCGGCCTGAAATTTTGCACGATGATCCGCTGTAGGCCAAATTTTATAATGCCGGTCCGAAATTTTGGGGGGCCCTTCCCCAAAAAATTTTAGGGGGCAAAAACATGCAAAATTTGGCCAGATTTCAGACGAATTCAAAGTTTGACGGCGAATATGTCCGGAACGGATGAAGATATTTGAAATCGGTCAAGTATTTGATTGACCACGATTTCACCCGCGTTAGGCGAAAAAAGTGCGGTGAACTTTAGTTCATCAATTCCGGAGATCTAAGGGTGGAATCATACCCATTTAAATCGACCTTTTCGGGATACCATATTTTGGCCCCTAAGGGTAGCTGTGCCCCAAATTTTCACACGCGCTAGAGAATGACCAAGTCTTGCTAGTGCACCCCTCCAGGATCGGGGGTCCCCTTTACATTTTTTTTTTAAAAGGGGTCCAAAATTGACTTAAAATTTGACATATCCGTGCCTGTAGCTTTGGGGGTAAAGGGAGAACCCCCATGAAACTTAGCCACGGGACGCTCCACAAAGTGGGCTTGATCACTTATGTGCACATTTTGGGGGGCCGCACCTCAAAAATTTTGCAGGGCCAAAAGGTCGAAAATTCGTCGCGATTTCGGACAACTTTCGACTTTGACTGCGAATATCTTAGGAACCAATGGCGATGTCGAAAATAAGAAACAAATTTTATAGAGTTTGATCCTTGCTAGGTTCGGCAAAGAAAATTTGGTGAACTTTTGGTCCACTAACAAAAAAGTTGCAGGCTCGGATGTTGACCAATCCTAAGTTGACAATGCGTGTTATGCGTATGCACATGCATTTGACTCTGAGCCATGTAACTTTGCTACCGGGGAATTTTAACCCCCTGAATTAACCCCCAATCGGACTTAGGGCGCTGGGCTGACTCAAGTTGGGCTTCACCCCAAATTTCTAGTTTATTTAATTATTTAATTATAATAAGCATTATAGATAGAGCTGTCAAATTAACGCATTAATTAATGCATTAATAAATTAACACGTGTTAAAAAAATTAATGCACGTCAAAAAATTAACGCACATGCATAAATTTATTTAATTTATTAAAGTCTGTGAATCACAAGATTCAATATTATATTAAACTGTGGTTATTTGACAATTGAATGAATTCAAGTTACTAAACTGTAGTTGCTGTTCCATCACTACTGTAAATAAATATTATTTAGCTGACACGGTAATGGTAAAGGTTAAAGGTCGTCAATTTGTACAGCGCATTGTCGTGAACACGCCTTTAATGCGCTTTTGTCACTAACCAGAGCCGCCGGCCGCACAGCCACCGCGTGCAGCCTGCAGACACACGCTGGCGCAGCGGCCGGCTAGGCAGCCCCAGTCAGCTGTACTAAGGTCCCCACCTTCCGTAACCAATGGGTTACTACTCATTTAACCGACCCCGGAGGGATGGCAGGCTGAGTTGGCCTTGTCGGTTGACTTATAGCGGACGCTTTACCCACAAAGTGGTCAAACAGCCATCCATCAGTCTAGCACGGTATAGGGAAAGTCCGCCAGCCAAGACTGACGTTCTAACCACTATGCTATGCCACCAACTAATGGATTTCTGTGCTAGCAGTGACGTCAGTTATTGTTGAAAAATGTGTTTCTATTTGCTTTCTAACTTTCTGTATTCTACAGGCAGGACCGTCCCCAAACGTCGCGGGGCCCGGGGTAACTTCCCCTTTTACTCTCCCTTTCGACGAGCCTGAGTGCATTAATAATGCGTTAATTAACGCGTTAAAAAACTAATGCAGTGCGTTGATGCATTTAAAAAATTAACGCTTTGACAGCTTTAATTATAGATTTTTTTTGCAAAAACTTTGTTGTCAGAAATACATCTTGGGACAAAAATGAACTGATTAGGTTTGGGGTCAAAGGTCAAAGGTCAAGGTCTCAGCATGCTTGAAGCATCTATGGCTTTTTGACTATGTGCCAAGTTCTAACCATTTAATGATTTTCTTTTTTTTTTTATTATTATATTTAATTTGTTACTATGTGTCAGTTTGAATAGTTTATATCAGCCACCGATGGGCTTTGCATTTCACTGTTTGCTGTGACTAGGAAGAAGTAATGGCCCGGCTGGCTGCAGAGCGTCGCCTCTACGACGCTGAACAGAGACTGATCCACCTTGAGCAGGGCATTCATGATCACAGCAAATTCGGCAAAACTATGAAGGAAGACAAGAGAAATGAGATGATTGGCGACGTCAAGGCGATTAGAAGTAATTCGGTTTATTATTTTAGACATTTATGACCGTACTGGTTGTCAGAGACCTTCAAGATCATCCAAGATCATAATATTTTTGGCCGACGTCGTGACGGTCGAGCTATTGGCATGGTTGTCGTCCGTCCGTCCGTCCGTCTATCTGTATGTCTGTCTGTCTGCCTCTCTCGGATGTATTGTGGCTAAGCTTTAGATTATAAGGGAAAACTTTTTACACGAATAATTAGCCATGTGTGTTAAACTCGGGATTGCAAAATTTCAGCCAGCTAGTGCAAGGCGATCATTTTCAAATTGGGGGTTGAATGAAGAGGGGGGGTGGTAGAAAAAATGTGCGATTTTCAACGGGAAATTCGGAAATGGTGAGAGATATGGCCAAGGTTATTATTTGTTGCTAATAGAAAGTCGCATATTGGCTTTCGAATAACCTGCAAATTATCGATCTTGGATGACCTTGAAGGTCACTGACAACCAGTACGGTCGGCTATCCTAGCGACAGCTGGGCTGCTTGTTTTACGTATCAGCAATGCTACTTTAAATGGATTAATGACTATACGTTTTGTCTAAGTCTGTTGTCTAATGCACAACAACATTCTGCTGCGTCACAGGCATGTCACCAGTTTCAATCCTTCTGGAAGATCTCATCTTTTCTGTACGACTCTCTTTGCCAGGGAACTTGCAAATTTGAAGAATAGGACATTTGGACCATCATTGATATTGCGAATCAGTTTTTGCCCATTTACCCTGATCGTCGGACAGTCTTCAATGAGTCATTTTTAACGTAACGGTTGTATGTTCACAAAGTATTGTGTCACGGAACTCATAAAAACGTCAGCATCAGTTTCACAACCAAATTTCTTAAACTCCATAAGACAATAAGTGACCTCTATACATGTCTGGATCAGTGCATGATTATCAATAAACACGCAAATCTTAATGACAGCTTCTAGTACTTTTGAAAATATATACACCGTGAATAAAAATACACAACACTGAATTCTTTAATAATTGTCCAATCTTTGAGCGATATTGATTGATTTTCAAAATTTTTTCATCGCAGACACAGCATGTCAGCAGACAGTTTGTAGTAAAATGATCATTGAAGTTTCCACCGTGCTAAACAGGTGTCGCTACACTACCTTGTGAAATGTTAATGCGATAAACTTGCATTGAGCCGTGGTCTTAGTGAAATATAACAGACAGCAACGGCGTTAAGAGAATCAAGTTTGATTTAATTGATTTGGACATCAATATCAGCAAATGTCACACTGGTGTAATGGCATCGTTTAGTAACTGACTGAATTTCATTCATGCGCGATAATGACATCTTTGATCAAACGCTTTATTTTTTGTTGTTCTCAACATTTTTCATGCATTTAATCTGATGAAATTCTATCACTAAGCGAAATAACAATTATATCAATTGATTCAGCCAGTTTTTTAGCCGACGTCTTTTAAAAGCACTTCAAACTAAGATATCGATAGAAAACAAGAAGCCCAGCTATTGCTAGGATAGCCAACCGTACTGGTTGTCAGTGAAATTCAAGATCACCTGAGGTCTATGATTTTCATATAATCTGAAAGAGCATAGCTTGAAACTTTTCATTGAAAATTGCGGCTGAACCGCTGCAGATGAAGACATGGTTACTATCGACAGCCTACAGAAAGTCGTTAGCACCCTATCCGATGGTACCAATGCGGACCTCTTATGACCTACCATTTACCACAATACATCCGTGACGACAGACAAACGGACGGACGGACGGCAACCGTGCCAATAGCTTGACTGTTACTTAAGTACGGTAGGCTAAAAATGATTCGCACAACATCAGTTTGTGCTACTTTCTGTACTGAAAATGAATTTGTAACTGATGTTACTAACTTTATACCAGTTCATCTACTTTGATCACTATTTCTTTATATCATGTGCCGTTTCTTTGCCGTTGCTGTGCTTTAATTACATGTGCAGTTTTCACAAGGTAGTGTAGCGAAACCTGATAGGGTGGCGGGAACTTTAAAGATCATTTTGTTGCAAATTGTCTGCCAAGTCTGCCAGTGAAAGAATTCTAAACATTGGTCGACATTTGGCAAAGATATCGACAAGAGTTTTGTGCCATGTTTTGGACAAATGGTGTAGATTTTTAATCAGAACATCACAATTTTTCTTAAATTTCTGTATTTCACGTTTAATTTTGATGTTAAACTTTTTATTTTACAAAATGTCCACTTACTGATTATAGCAAACTTTTGTCTTATGATGCAAAATTTAATCGCAAATGAACCATCTTTGTCTTAAAAGCCGATACTTTACTATTAGGCCAGAAAGACTTTTGTGACTTTCAGAATGACCTTGAAAATCAATTTCGAGAATGGCAGCTGCCCTGGTCGTTTTTACCTTTTCATAGTGGATTGAACCAATATGGATGCCTGCTAATGCTATTAACACGCAATGCCACAAAAAAATTTTCTAGAGGCTTTTTCCAAGTTTGGCTAGACCACTGTTTGCACTTGTCGATATCTTTATGCATATTCCAGAAATATACGTGGTCAAAGTCAAAAGTTGTCCTAAATTGCACCAAATTTTGGACGTTATTTGCTCTCTTAAATTTTAAGGCGGCGCCCTCCAAAAGTTGTACTCGCGTTATCACCCTCACCAAGCGGCATGTCAACTGGCAAGGTTTCGTGGGGCTATTCCTGTTAGCCTTAAATTTATAGGCACACATTAGCCAATTTTTTACCATTTTTTTTAAATTGTTGGGAGAATCCCTGTCTTTATTGCTAGCAACACTTGGTCATTCTCTAGCGCATGTTAAAAATTGGGGGGTGCAGCACCCTCTACGAGCTGAAATATGGTCTTTCAAAAAAGTCAATTTAAGTGTATATGATTTGACCTTTAGATCTCTGAAATTCCTGGACTGAACGTAGGAGAAATTGCGGTCAATCAAATACTTGTTCGATTCTGAATGTTTTTATTCGTTTCAGTGATATTCACTGTCGAAGTTTGAAGTCGTCCGAAATCAGGCCAAATTTGGCATGTTTTTACCTCTAAAATTTGTTTGGGGAGAACCCCCAAATTTTTGGATCTGTGTTGTAAAATACGACATCTTTCCGATCATGGTGCAAAATTTCATCGCGATCAGCTGATGCAGCTCGGAGATACTTTGGTGAAGTAAATAAAAATAACACCTGCGGTAAAACATAAGTCTGCTTCGAAAACTGCCATTTCCGGGTGGACAAAAAAGTGGAGAAAGGCCAATAACTGAAACTGGAGAAAAAACTACAATGAGAGAGAAACCATAAGCAAGTCCAGATACCATAACCTCATCATCATCATCATCGACAACTGTGGGCTCAACGCCGGTTGGTGTCTGACGCCATTGTTACTATCGCTGCCCACCGCTGCCTATCTAGGGCAGCGTGGCTTAACTCCTGCAGGGTTGCCCCACACCACTGCTCATAACCGTGAAGAATCACAAATGTTAGCTAAGACTCACAGAGCCAGCCTGTGTTGTGCAGGATTCTTCGAGAGTCTGGCAGCGGAAGCTAAGCTTGATGCCGAGAAGTCACTGATGCTAAAGAACGCCGTGCACGCACGCAGAGTGATAGTGAGGCGGGCGCAGACGATACAATACGAGACGCTCAGGAAACAGCGCGAATCAAGTTCGTTCGTTCTGCTTGTGGCTAATTAAACTGAGTAGAAATCGATAGAAGTTGCGAATTTTTTTATTCATCCTGTGTAAAAGGTGTCAATTTGTATAGCGCATCTCGCGTACAACGCCTCTAATGCGCTTTTCGTCACTAACCCGAGCCGCCAGCCGCACGGCCACCACGTGCAGCCTGCAGACACAGGCTAACGCAGCAGCCGGCTAGGCAGCCTCAGTGTTACAGTGTGTTATAGTAATGTGTGCAGCCAGAAAACAGCCTGATTTAAGTGCGTTCTTTTGCTTCTGATTTTTTTTCATCGCTGTTGTCTACGATTGGTGGCGTTGGCGTAGTTGGTAACGCGTTTCGGATGAAACGAAGTTACTCTACGCCGGACCCGGTTAGTACTTAGATGGGTGACTGTCTACAGTACGGAGCCAGCCAACTAGGTCGACTCAGCCTTCTACCCTCTGTGGGGTGGTAAAATGAGTACTGGCGGTGGTCAAACCGGCAGTGGTCAAGGCCATCGCTAGGGAAGAAACGGCGAGTTCTGTGCAACTGTAGGCCCTGTGGCCAGGACTGCAGGTATACCGATCCAGTCGGTTAATCCGACCAACTTGGGCTGTATGCTGGCTTAATTGGGCTCCGCCCTCGCCGGCTCAAAGTGCCATCATGGGGATGAGCTCCCACGCAATGGGCCTAGTTCAGCTTCACTGCCTAGTGCCTATGTGAAATCTTCTTTTTCTTCTTCTTCTTCATCATGATCATTGTATATATTGTAATGAGTGTCTGATTATCAGTAGGTCATCGGTTCGACTCCCGGTTGAGTCGCTACCAAGCGGTTACTTCTTGGATGGGTGACTGTCTGTAGACAGCTAAACCATATCTGTACATAACTGACACCTAGGTCAACTCAGCCTTCTATCCCTCTGAGGTTGGCAAATTGAGGCATGTTTACTGGTGTCGAGTGGAAGGTTGCACTCTGTGCTGTCATATGGCAGTTGACGCTCCATAGCTCTGCGATCGGTTTTCCATAAATAGTTATACACAACCTTTTACCTTTTAATGTTTATAGTTTCTAAGCGATGTTTTATTTCTTAATCAGCATTTGATGCTGCCAGCTTTGCCAGTGTTTGTTAGTTTCTGTTGGTATGATATGTGTGGCATGCATCGATAGATTTGTGGCAATTTTTTTTCAGTAGTGCATTTTGGGATAGAAAGGAATAGGTTAGATTTTGGGGGTAAAGGTCAAAAGGTCAATTTAGAAAGGTAAATGTGTTTGCATTGAGCCAGTTGTCGGGCTGAGCCTCCGTCAGTTTTTGTTGCTGGATGTTTCTGTGTGCATAGAAACAGTGTCGAGGCAGAGTGTTTTAGAGCACTTCGCCGACTTGCAAGCATCAACGCAATTATGAAGTCTGCTGCAAGTCATTTTTCAAGTCCACCATTGCTCTAAGTGATTGTTATACACACTGTATGGTGACTTAAGACAGTTTTCTGTTGGCCCATATGTATGGCACAGTCTTAGTTAACACCGAGAATAAGACATCTTCGCAGGACATGCCAAAAACTTTCCATATGATCTTTGTCGTTGTAGTTTTTTCTGGCACTCGATTACAGGTCAGGTCTGACCTCGGATAAGCCAGCATCCCTCGGTTAGCTGATTGCCACAGCACGTTCTTCAAACAAAAAGTTGATGGGATCCTTCTTGCCGAAGTGGTTGCTACATCTATCTTGTTCCATAAAATCTTTCAGATGGTTTCACCAAGCTTCCTCAGGCGTCTTCCTTGAACATATTTGAATCAAATTTTACAATATTGTTATAGCTATCTATCCATGTATATTTGTATTTTTTTTGCATTAGTACTGATTTGGTGCTGTAACACGGTTAGTTCTCAGCAGTAGTTTCTAGTGATATTACTGTAGAAGTAACATGAGGGTGTTTTTACTTGGAATTCGCTGCCAGACAGTCTTCGTGACCCTGAACTGAGTCCCGATACTTTCAAACGTCAGCTGAAGACATACATTTTTGCGAAATATTGATGACAAAATGTATTAAGCGCATTAGAGATCTTTTTGAGTATGCGCTATATAAATTTACACTTTACTTACTTACTTACTTACTTACTTTACAGCGGGTGGCCAAGTGTGTCATAATGCGATGATTATGGCGGAAAGTTGTGAAGCTCACCGCAAGTAAAAAAAGTAATATTTTGTACTGGCGTGCATCTCTAGCCAATTTATATGTATGGTTATTTAGTATGTTAGTATTTAGTATTTTAGTATGTAAGATGTGTTGCGTTGTTTATGACGTCATTTTGTCAAAAATGTTGACAAACGAAGCGATTGAACTGCTGTGGGTACAGTAGGCAGAGAATTGACAAGGGAGCAAAAAGAAATAGTTATAAAATTAAGTTGGCCTATTAGTAATTCTATGCAAGTATTCATGTTGAATTCATTAAATGTAAGACAGTTTTGGGTACGGAAGTTTCTGAAGTGATGGAAATGTCGACAAAGCATAGAAGATTTGCTTCAAACCGGCAGACCACCAAATCTGAAGGAAGGAGTGATTGAAGAATAATTTGCCGTGTTAAAATGTGCAGAAAAAAAAACACTGGCTGAAATTATAAACGATGTAAATGATCTACTGACCCAACAATAATCATCACGAACGGTACGATGTCTTTGCGTTCCTATGGTTTTGCTAGACGGAAAATTTGAAAGCAAACTGTAACAAGCAGTGGCGTAGCCAGGAATTTGCGACAGGGGGTGCGTAAGGTCGTACTTTTTGATTCAGACGCCGATTGCCTGATACAAGTAGCAGTGCCAGTAGACCCTAAAGTTGTCTCTATTTTCCTCTCTGTAAGCTGTGTCAGATATTGTTCGTGTTCCCATGCCAAAGGATGTCGAGGAACGTTATCATGATTCGGAAAACTGTAC
>Ga0209367_1005413_pt1 | contig 17687 bp, 16 predicted proteins | sample WorMetLIZISLAND2_FD_187412 | JGI IMG/M metagenome (GOLD analysis project Ga0209367, IMG submission 187412) | Marine gutless worms symbiont microbial communities from Max Planck institute for Marine Microbiology, Germany - Olavius geniculatus... ... | reverse complement strand
GGCCGGCTGCGCGTGGGCCAACGCCTGATCGAGCGCTGTCAGGCAAAACCCCGTGTCCAGGGTATTGGACAGCACCCAACTGAGCACATAACGGCTGTACCAGTCGATGATGGCGACCAGGTACATCATGCCGGGCCTGCAAGCGGGAGAGCAGGTCCGCAGCATCCTTCGCAAACCGCGGCAGGACTGCAAACACTTGGTTTGCCTTCCGCTCATCGTAGGTATGCGAACTCAGGTTACGCTTTTCGCGATAGTCGAACCAGGCCTCCACGTCGGTTATCAGCCGGCGTTCGCCCGCTACACGGATCATCTGCTTATAAGACCAGGTATCCAATGCCGCCGGATTGGCGAGCTCCTCGCGCAATTGTCGCTTCAGCATCTTCCAGGACAGCTCGAAGCTGTATTCGAAACGCTGAATACAGGCATCGCGCAGCTCTTCGTTTTCGCTGGCCGCGAGTGCGCGCACCAGGGCCCGATCGAGGCTGTCCAGGGCCTTGCCCAAGGGAGCAAAGTTCAGGGTTGTCATGGAGGAGTCCGGGTTAGATGCTGAAGACAGTCTCTCAAGGTGCTATTCCCTTCTCGACCCAGTCTTCAAGCGCCTCCAGCATATTCAGGCTGTCCTGGTCGACACCGTTTGCACCGGGGAGGAGACCGCAGTGGTCCATACCGGGGATCATAAAGAGTTGGACGTTTTTCTTCAGCTCTTCTTTGCCCCCCGTATTCGAGGCCAGCTTTTCATACCAATCGACCGTCTTGTAAGGGGTAACAATCGCATCCGCCCAACCATGCCAAACGATCATCTTGCCGCCGGCTGCGATGAATGCGGTCAGGTCCGGCCGGTCCGAATTATAGATTGCGGCCATGGCTTCCAGACGTTTCGGGTCGGTTTCAAAATCGAAATCCAACGGGGAATAGCTTGCCCCCGGGTCATCTTCGAATGCCATATAGGCCCCGAAGTTTTTAGCAAACAGCGGGATCAGCCTGCCGCCGCCTTCCGGCTTACCGGTCAGCCACAACCACCAGAATCTTTCCGAGCCTTCCGGCACGCCACCCGGATAGAGCTGCTCACCGGCCTGATTCCGTGGACCCTGGCGCCATTTCTCGACGACCTCCAGCTCGGCATCGGTCAGACAGGTTGCGTCCTCTTGATAGGCCTCACATCTCAGTACGGACAAATCGACAGCGCACCGACGCGGGTCCTCGATTATGCCGTCCTCGGTCCCGTCTTCGGCATCACACTGCTTCATGACTTCGGCGCCGATCAAGTCGTCTTTGCCCGGCTTCAAAATGGCTTTGCCGTCTTTATCCGTATTGGCCTGAACGAGCCATGCCATTTTGACGGCAACCAGCCCGGTATAGTCCATCGCCGGTGCACCGGCGATGATACCGCTGAACATTTGCGGGTATTTCAAGGCTGCCATATTGGCCAAGCGACCGCCGTTGGAGCAGCCCTGGAAATAGCTCTGTTCCGGCTTCCTGTTATAGAAGGCATCCAGCAATGACATCGTTACCCGATTAGTCTCACCGATGGCACGCCACCCAAAATCTCTCTCTGCCGGGAGGTTGTTATGGGCCCAGCTCGCATCCGTGATGTCGAGGCCATGGTGACCGCTGTCGGAGGTCGCCGCCGCATAACCCCTTGCCAGTCCCGGCCCCATCGCATTGACGAACGCATATTTCTTATCCGCGCGCCCCAGGACGCCGCAAAAACCCCCGCAGCCGACCTGGTAGAATTTACCGTTCCATTCCTTGAGCGGCAGCCGAACTTCGATGGCAATCGACGGCAGGGTGGTTGCACGTACCTCACAATAGTCCACCAACTGCTTCGCCGAGGTCATGACCCGCGCCGAGGTCACATAGGCCCCATCCATGACATGATTGCGTAGGGCCTCACAATCTTGTGTGGTCCGGGCCCATGCCACACCCCCTGTCCCGCCGGTCAGAATCAGCACCAGCGTTGCACTGAAAAAACGGTGTTTCATATAGCAAATTCCCATCGGATTTTGGGTCTAGATAACTTTAGAGAGAATTTTCGCTCATCATAGAGAATATTGTATCATAGAGACTTTCTTCTCGATGATTAAATCTGAATTCACATTCTGCGCCTTGGCTGCTATGCAGTCCACGGTTGCGTCTTATATCACTACGACCAGTGCCATCTTGACACGTGATCTATTTATCTCTCTACCGAACAACACCGTCCGGTAATCTGGGGACGATTTTACCTTGATAATTCTGATCTCCGCGTTAAACCGCAAGAATCTTTCACACCGCTTGAAGTTTCATGAATTTTTTAAGGGCACCTTGAAAAATAGTGTTTTCACCAATCAGGTGGAGCTAAGTCCTTGATTATCGATGTGCGCCGTTGACAAAAATCGTATTTTTCAAGGTGCCCTTAAGACCTCCAAGCTAATGAGTATGGCCCAACCAGCATACAAACCCGGCCGCTTCACCTACGCGGACTATTGCACCTGGCCTGACGAGGAACGCTGGGAGCTGATCGACGGCGAGGCCTACGCCATGTCGCCTGCGCCTGCTCGGATCCATCAGGAGGTAGTGGTCGAGTTGGTTCGCCGGATCGGTAATCATCTCCAAGGTGACCGCTGCCGGGTCTATGTCGCCCCCTTCGACGTTCGCCTACCATACCGCGACGAGGCCGACGCCGAGGTGGAGACGGTCGTCCAGCCCGACATCGCGGTGATCTGCGACCCCTCCAAGCTCGATGAAAAAGGCTGCCGCGGCGCCCCGGATTGGATCATCGAGGTGCTCTCTCCCACCACTGCCGCCAAGGATCAGATTCGAAAACGTGCGCTCTACGAGCGCCACGGCGTTCGAGAGTATTGGCTGATCCATCCGACCGACCGGCTCCTGTTCATCTATCAGCTGGGGACCGACGGATACGGCAAGCCGGATATCTTACCCACGGTGGGTTCCTGTACCCCGACGGTGATCCCGGACCTGGTGATCGACTGGGATGACCTCTTTACCTCCATGGAGAAAACCGATTGAACATGGGCAGCTCCCGACCCTCGAAACAGCTCGCGCTCGGCGCACTGGTCCTATCGCTCGCGCTGGTGCCGTTAGCCCACGCCGGCCTGCCGCTCGCGGTCGACAAGGAACCCCTGCCCAGTCTGGCACCGATGTTGGAGCGGGTGACACCGGCGGTCGTCAATATCTCCACCGTCACCCAGATCGAGGCGGAGACCCATCCTCTGCTGCGGGACCCCTTCTTCCGCTACTTCTTCGAGCTGCCCCGCAAGCGCTGGGAGCGTGAAACTCAAAGCCTGGGCTCGGGCGTCATCGTGGACGCCGAGAGGGGCATCGTCCTCACGAATCACCACGTGGTGGACCAGGCGGACGCGATCGACGTCCGGCTCCGGGACGGACGCGAGCTCAAGGCCGAGCTAGTAGGCTCGGACCCGGAGACCGACATCGCGGTGCTGCGCATCCCGGCCCAGGGCCTGACCGCGGTCGCCCTGGGAGACTCGGACGCTTTGCGGGTGGGAGACTTCGTGGTTGCCATCGGCAGTCCCTTCGGCCTCAGCCATACGGTGACCTCCGGCATCGTCAGCGCCCTGGGTCGGAGCGGACTCGGCATCGAAGGTTTTGAAAGCTTCATCCAGACGGATGCCTCTATCAATCCGGGCAACTCGGGCGGCCCGCTGGTCGACCTGCACGGCCGGCTGGTGGGCATCAATACCGCTATTCTGGCCCCGAGCGGCGGCAACGTAGGCATCGGCTTCGCCATCCCGGTGGTGATGGTGCGCGCCGTCGCCGATCAGCTGCTCGAGCACGGGGAAGTGCGGCGCGGGCTGCTCGGCGTGGCCGTCCAGGACCTCACGCCGGCGCTCGCCCGAGCACTGGGGACGGGGAACACCAGCGGTGCCGTGGTATCCCGGGTCGATCCCGGCTCAGTGGCCGCGACCGCGGGGCTGCGTCCCGGCGATCTGATCGTCGCCGTGAACGGGCGTTCCGTCACCGGCGCGGGGGCCCTGAAGACGCACGTCGGTCTGATGCGGATCGGGACACCCCTGGAGCTGGAGCTGATTCGCAAGGGTACGCGCATCCGGCTCAAGAGTGTGGTGGCGGACCCCTATGCGGGGTATGTCGAAGGCAGGCGTCTGAGCCCTCTGCTGAAAGGCGCCAGGCTGGGAGACCGGAGCGAGGGCAGCGGCGGTAACCGCCCGTTCGCGGTAGCCGTGGGAGCCGTGGACGAGGGCAGTCCCGCCTGGCTCGTCGGGCTACGGGAGGGAGACCTTCTGGTGGAGGTCAATCAGGAGCGGGTGCGCAACCTCGAGGCGCTGGGTCGGGTCCTGCGTCGAGCCCGGACACTGGTCAGCCTGAAGGTTCGGCGCGGTGGCCACACCATCCTGCTCAGCCGGCGCTGAGGCAGTGTCATCATCTATCGGCCGCTAGGTAGTGTTGACAATGAGTAGGATGGGCAAAGCAAGCGCCCGGCAAGCTGGGCTCAAGGCCGCGGTCGTTCCGCGAAGATTCCTGAACCACGCCGGTCCGGGAGGGTATACGGCGCGGCGCGTGCCCATTGCCAATCAATGGGCACGCGACGCCTGATTGGTCTCCCGACAGGTGGTTGCGGTCGAGGAAGCCCTGGGCAATGAACAGCGCTCGAGGCCATCCCGATGGACCGGCTTCGCTTTGCCCATCCTACGGGCTAATTGTCAACAGTGCCTAGCGCGTAGGGTGGGTAGAGGCGCGCCAATGCGCGCGGGGTATACCAACCGACTTAACCGCGCCGAAACTGAGAGATTCCGCGATCCGCCGCCTATTTCACCGCAGCCGATCCAGCCGCAGGCGGTGACGTTCGTCGAACAGGCGCCGGGAGCCGATCCAGGCCGCCGCGACACTCCCCAGTCCCGTTCCGGCGGAGATCAGGAACACGATGAGGAGCTGGTACTTGGCCGCCTCCAGGGGTGGACTGCCGGCCAGGATCTGACCGGTCATCATTCCCGGCAGACTGACAATGCCGGCGGTAGCCATGGCGTTGATGATAGGGATGAGGCCGGAGCGCAGGGCGTCGCGGCGGATATCGGCGATGGCGGTATCCCAGTCCGCGCCGAGCAGCAGCCGGGCCTCGATCCGACCGCGACCCTCCCAGGCATGACGGGTGAGGTTGTCCAGGGCGATGGCGATGCCGCTCATGGTGTTGCCGAGCAACATGCCGAGCAGGGGAATCAGGTACTGGGGCTGATACCAGGGCTCGACGCGAATGATGAGCAGCAGGGCGAGCAGGGTGACGCTGAACGAGGACAGGAACATGGACAGGGTGCCGATACCCATTCCCCAGGGACCGCGGTAGCGCCGCTGCTGGCGCGCCATTACTTCCCAACCGGCCACCGTCAGCATGAACAGGGCCAGGACGCCGATCCAGGGCAGGCTCCGCAGCTCGAACAGGATGCCGAGCACCAGTCCCAGGAGGACGAGCTGCACTGTGCTGCGGGCGGCGACGATGAGTACCCGCTGTCCTACACCCAGGTGCAGACGCCAGGACATGAGGGCCAGCAGCAGGATCAAACCCGCGGCCAGGGTAAGGTCCCAGGGGCTGAGCGCGATCAGGTCCATGGCTCCGGCTCCAGCCGTGCGTTGCGGATGACCAGACTCCGCCCGGCGAGGCGCCGGCGTTGCTCCAGGTCGTGGCTGACCCAGAGCACCGCCGCGGCTCGATCCTGCCGATAGTCCCGGACGATGGCTTCCACCCGGTCCCGGCTCAGGGGGTCCAGGTTGGCGGTGGCCTCGTCCAGTAACAGAGCCTCGGGGCGGTTGACGATCAGGCGGGCCAGGGCCAGCCGCTGCCGTTCGCCGGTGGAGAGTCGGGAGACGGACCAGCCCAGTACGTCGGCACTGAAATCGAGCCGGCTCAGGAGATCGGTAATCTCAGCGTCGATTTTTCCGGCCCGGGAGCCGGGATCGTAAAAGTGATCGCCGACCCGGTCTCCCCACCAATGGGATTCGGCCGGGAGCAGACCGACCCGGCGGCGCCACTCGGGGGCGGAGATGGCCGAACGGGGGATATCATCGATCAGAACCTCGCCCGGATGCGGGTCCAGATCGGCGACGGCGCGCAGGAGCAGGCTCTTTCCCGAGCCGGAGGGATCGGAGAGGAGGACCAGCTCGCCGGTCGCGATCCGCAGATCGACCGGTTCCAGGCCCCTGGGTCGAAGACCTATAAGGCGCAGACCGGCCACTGTCCTTTCACGCGCGGGCACCTTGAGAAATTCGAGTGACCTGCATGGAATCGGGTTACTCCCTCATACGAGTTCGTGTTAAGGCTCTTTTTAGGGTTCAAAATCAGGGGCAGCCCGGTGCCAGTCCGTGGTCTGCTGCCACTGGTGGGCGATGGCCAGCAGGCGTGTCTCGTCCCAATAGCTCCCGATGAGCTGCAGACCCACGGGCAGGTCCGCGCTGAATCCGGCAGGGATGGACATGCCGGGGAGGCCGGCGAGGTTGAGGGAGAGGGTGTAGATGTCGCTCAGGTACATCCGGACCGGGTCGTCGGTTTTGGCGCCCAGGGGGAAGGCGGGGGTCGGGGCCACCGGCCCCATGATGACATCGACCTGCTCGAACGCCCGCCGGAAATCGTCGGCGATCAGGCGGCGGATTTTCTGGGCCTTCAGGTAATAGGCGTCATAGTAGCCGGCGGAGAGGGCATAGGTGCCGATCATGATGCGTCGTTTGACCTCGGTGCCGAAGCCCTCCGCCCGCGAGCGTTGATAGAGATCCGTCAGGTCAGCGGGGTTCCGGCATCTGTGCCCGAAGCGCACTCCATCGTAGCGGGCCAGGTTGGACGAGGCCTCGGACATGGCTACCACATAATAGCCGGCGACGCACAAGGGGCTATGGGGGAGTCGGATCCGTTCGACCCGTGCGCCCATGGCCTCGAAGCGGATCAAGGCGTCCGTGACGACAGTGCCGACCCCCGAATCCAGGCCCGTCCCGAGCCACTCTTCCGGGACGCCGATGCGCAGCCCGGCGATGTCCGTATCCAGGCCGGCGGGATAGTCGGGCACGGGCCGCTCGACGCTGGTGGAATCCCTGGGGTCGAATCCGGCCATCGCCCGCAGGAGCAGGGCGCAGTCCTGGGCGGTGCGGGCGATGACGCCGCCCTGATCGAGGGAGGAGCCGTAGGCGATCATGCCGTAGCGCGACACCCGGCCGTAGGTGGGCTTGATGCCGGTAACCCCGCAGAACGCGGCCGGTTGTCGGATGGAGCCCCCGGTGTCGGTGCCGGTGGCCGCCGCGCACAGACGGGCGGCCACCGCCGCTGCCGAGCCGCCCGAGGACCCGCCGGGGACCCGTTGCACGTCCCAGGGGTTCCGCACCGGCCCGTAGAAGCTGGTCTCGTTGGAGGAGCCCATGGCGAACTCGTCCATGTTGGTCTTGCCGAGCATCACGGCCCCGGCCTGCTCCAGCCGCTCCACCACGGTGGCGTCGTAGGGCGCGACGAAGCTGTCCAGCATGCGCGAGCCGCAGCTGGTCCGGAGCCCCTTGGTGCAAAAGATGTCCTTGTGGGCGATGGGGATGCCGGTGAGGGGACCGCCCTCACCCCGGCCCAGCCGCGCATCCGCGCGGTCGGCCGCCGCCAGGGCGCCCGCGGCGTCGACACTGATGTAGCTGTTGAGGCGCGGCTCCAGGCGTTCTATCCGTGCCAGATAGTGGCGGGTAAGGTCGGTGCTCGTAAGCTTGCCCCGGCGCAGACAGGCCGCCAGCTCGGCGATGGTTTTATGGTGCATGGAATAAAGATCCCGGATCGGGCAGGACAACCGAATGATAGCTCGATAGGAAGCAACGGGTTGCCGATTTTTAATCGCTTAGAGGGAGAACGAGAAGAAAAGCCACGGGTTATCAATCCAGCCATCGCAGACCGCCCGCGCGGACCTTGCATCGAGTATAGGTTGGGTTAGCCCCTCACCTAGCGCCAGCGATCAAGCGATCGCTGGCGCTAGGTGAGGGGTGTAACCCAACACGACGCCTTTTCAAGCGACGTCAGATAACCCAGGTCTGCTGTTTAACCGAACAGCATCTTAGCTATCGGATGTCGGGTTACGGCGCGATCCGTCCAGGCGGCACACCGCCACTACGGAGGTCGCGCCTAACCCGACCTACAAGACTGAGCGTTGGGCACAGACCATCGTAGCGCCGGCATCTTGCCGGCAACCATTTGCCGCCAGGATGGCGGCGCTCCGGCTTCGCCCTCCCTTGTATGTTCTATAAACTGTGAAAGTATAATGATTTGAACCCCCACTGTTTTTGACATCCCTGCCCCGCACCTATCGCCGGCGGGATCCAGGCGTACCCTGGTGCCACCAAACCTTCTGACGATAGGTGCGGGGCCTGACTCGGCGGATTCCGGTAATCCTTGCCGGAGTAACGCGGTGGAGGCCGGTAGACTCGACCACTTGGAAATTCAGCTACTATCCGTCCATGCTCATCCACGACCAATCACGCCCCGGACGTCGCGCCGCTGCTCAGGCCCCACTCGTGCCGGCCGCGGCATCGGACTTACCGGAACACCTACGCCGCAAGCGCCGGCCCGATCTGCCGGAGGTCTCCGAGCTCCAGGCCGTGCGTCACTACACCCGATTGTCGCAGCGGAACTTCTCCATCGATACCCATTTCTATCCCCTGGGCTCCTGCACCATGAAGTACAACCCCAGGGCCTGCAACAGCCTGACCTCGCTGCCGGGTTTTCTGGGGCGTCACCCGCTGGCTCCCGCCAGTCATGGCCAGGGCATCATGGCCTGTCTGTACGAGCTGCAGGAGATCCTCAAGGAGGTCTCCGGCATGCACGCGGTCTCCCTGGCACCAGCCGCCGGTGCCCAGGGTGAATTCGCCGGTGTGGCTATGATCCGCGCCTACCATCGGGCCAGAGGGGACGACGATGATAGGCGCGAGATTCTGATCCCGGACTCGGCGCATGGCACCAACCCGGCCTCGGCGGTCATGTGCGGCTACCAGGTCAGGGAGATCCCCACCGGGGACGACGGCGATCCGGACCTCGCCGCCCTGCGGACTGCCGTCGGTCCCTGCACTGCCGGCATCATGCTCACCAATCCCAGCACCCTGGGCCTGTTCGATCGCAACATCCGGGAGATCGCCGCCACAGTGCACGGCGCCGGCGGTCTGCTCTATTACGACGGCGCCAACCTCAACGCCATCCTGGGCAAGGTGCGCCCCGGCGACATGGACTTCGATGTGATTCACATCAACCTCCACAAGACCTTCTCCACCCCCCACGGAGGTGGCGGTCCGGGCGCCGGCCCGGTGGGGGTATCGGAACGCCTGGAGCCCTATCTGCCGGTGCCCCTGGTGACCTATGACGGTACCGACTACGCCTGGCTCGACGAGACGGCACGCCCGGACAGCATCGGTCGCCTCACGGCCTTCGGCGGTAATATGGGTATCTTGTTGCGGGCCTTTATTTACGCCCGCATGCTCGGTGCCGAGGGCATGCAACGGGTGGCCGAATTTGCCACTCTCAATGCCAACTATCTCTTCAAACGTCTGATCGAGGCCGGCTTCGAGCCCGCATACGGAAAACGTCGTGTCGGCCACGAGCTGATCATTACCCTGCACCGGGAGGCCAAGGAGCTGGGAACCGGCGCCATGGACTTTGCCAAACGCCTGCTGGATTATGGATTCCACGCCCCGACCACTTACTTTCCGTTGCTGATCCCCGAGTGCCTGCTGATCGAGCCCACAGAGAGCGAGACTCGTGAGGAGCTGGACGGTTTCGTGGATGCCTTGGTGAAGATCCGGGCGGAGGCGCGGGAACGACCGAACCTGGTCCGGGAAGCGCCCCACCGGATGCCGGTCCGCCGCCTGGACGAAGTGCGTGCCGCCCGGCACCTGGACCTGGCGTGGACACCCGACGCAATTGGGTGTAACCCGGTTCAGGGGCCTTGAGAAATTGCTTTCCCCACCACGCTGCTGAAATAAGCTGTCAGCATGGGAGCGAGTCGGGTAGGTCGGGCACAGCCGGGAGCGCCGCCATCCTGGCGGCACATGGTTGCCGGCAAGATGCCGGCGCTCCGATGGTCCGTGCCCAACGAGATGCTGATGTTGGGCACGCCGGATCGTCCCTGATCCGGCGTGCCCAATCTACGCACTGGTAGGTGCTGGGGTCCCGCCTGGGACGGCGAGACAGGTAGCAGGACGGTGACGACGAGAGCCGACTCCCCAGACCGTCATTCCGGCTGGGACTTGCCCCGCACCTATCGCTGTCGCCCGGTCGGTCGGCGGCGATAGGTGCGGGGCGAGGGAATCCAGCTGCCAGGGAGGGCATGTCCGCAGATCGCGTCCCGCTCGCGACCGGTCCGGTAGCTGGTACGGTTCATGCCGGTTGCTCCGCTCCCAGCCTTCACCGCATCCCACAACCGGCACCAACTTATGGGCACCTTGAAAAATACAGTTTTCGCAAATTCGGGGCTTGAATAATCAATGGGTTAGAGTCGGCTGGGTGGCGAAAATACCTATTTTTCAAGGTGCCCTTATTAATTACAAAGGAATTTATATGGACTTGTCCGGGCGACGGGGCTGGCGTATGAGGACCTGCTTATATTAGAATCCGTTGACTAACGGGTCATCACAGCGTAATATCGCCGCCCAATTTGCCGCGGGGTCGGCACCGGGGGATCGGGGTCAGCACCGGGAATCGCGGGTAAGGGTCTCTATGGCGATGGCGGGTGGTGGGTCGGGAGCCGCCACCGCGTCGGGGACAGCGGAGCGGACGGTTATTCCCCTAAAGGCGGCAGGGTTCCCCTTTAGGACAGGGAGAGTATATTAGCGGCCGATGACATTGGCCCGGGTCCCCCGGAAACCCACCGCCGACCGCCGGACCCGTGGATCTGAGAATTCCATGCGGTGCCTGCCGCGGGTAGCGAGGCCCGGGCAGGCGACCGGCACACAATGATACGATTCCTCAATTGAACATTTACGAGTTTTAAAGACCAGGAGAGATAGCGCAATGGCCATCGAAAAGCACCACACGCCGATGCTCGATCAGCTGGAAAGCGGCCCCTGGCCGAGCTTTATTTCCGGTATCAAACGGCTGCGTGACGAGCACCCGGATGGGCGTATCAATCAGGTGACCAACAGCCTGCTGGGCCAGTTGGAGCACTCCTACGAGACCCGCAAGGGTTACTGGAAAGGGGGCACCGTCTCGGTGTACGGCTATGGCGGCGGCATCATTCCCCGTTTCTCAGAGGTCGGCAAGGCCTTCCCCGAATCCAAGGAATTCCACACCCTGCGCGTCCAGCCGCCGGCGGGTAACCACTATTCCACCGGCATGCTGCGCCAGTTGGCCGACAGCTGGGAGAAGTACGGCTCGGGTCTGGTGACCTTCCATGGTCAGACCGGCAACATCATGTTCATCGGCACGGACACCGAAAATACCCAGCATTTCTTCGACGAGATCAACGACTATGGCTGGGACCTGGGCGGCGCCGGTCCCTGCGTGCGCACCGCCATGTCCTGCGTCGGCGCGGCCCGCTGCGAGATGTCCTGCACCAACGAGCTCAAGGCCCATCGCCTCCTGGTGAACAACTTTACCGATGACGTGCACCGTCCGGCCCTGCCCTACAAGTTCAAGTTCAAGGTCTCCGGCTGCGGCAACGATTGCCAGAATGCCATCGAGCGGGCGGATTTCGCCGTCATCGGCACCTGGCGCGATGACATGAAGGTCGATCAGGACGAGGTCAAAAAGTATTTTAAGACCAAAGGCCGCCAGTACATCATCGACAATGTCATCACCCGGTGTCCCACCCAGGCCTTGACCCTGAAGGACGACGACACCCTGGTGGTCAACAACCGCGACTGCGTGCGCTGCATGCACTGCCTGAACGTCATGCCCAAGGCCCTGCATCCGGGCGACGACAAAGGCGTGACCATCTGCGTCGGCGGCAAGCGCACCCTCAAGATCGGCGACCTGATGGGCACCGTCATCGTCCCCTTCAAGAAGCTGGAGACCGAGGAGGACTACGAGTCCCTGGTCGAGCTGGCCGAGGAGATCATCGACTTCTGGGCCGAGAACGGTCTGGAGCACGAGCGTTGCGGCGAGATGATCGAGCGCATCGGCCTGGCCAACTTCCTCGACGGTCTCGGCATCGAGCCCGACCCCAATATGCTGAGCCACCCGCGCGAGAGCTCCTACGTCCGGATGGACGATTGGGACGAGGCGGCGCAGGAGTGGTTCGAGCGTCAGGCCGAGGCGAGCTGAATCCCGCGGGCCGGCGCGGGGTAGGCTCCTCGGGTCCGGCCGCGCACTAAAGATTGCGACTGTATTTTAAGATTTTGGAGGAAGGCGATGGCAGAAATGCGCGAGCCGATCGAATCCGGGTGCCCTGATCCCTGGCAGTACATGCATCCCGTGATGCGCAAGAATTTCGGCATGTGGAAATACCATGAGCATCCGCGGGTTGGGGTGCTGCGGCACGTGGCCTACAGTGGTGACGAGGTCTGGACCGTCAAGGTCGGTACCCAACGGATCCTCGATGTCTTCACCCTGCGCAAGCTGTGCGACATCGGCGATCAGTACGCCGACGGCTTTGTCCACTTCACCCTGCGTTCGAACCTGGAATACGTGGTCGATGATGCCGCCAAGGTGGAGCCCCTGATCAAGGCGGTCGAAGACGCCGGCTTCATCGTGGGCGGCACCCAGAACTCGGTGACCATGATTTCTCACACCCAGGGCTGGCTGCACTGTGACATTCCGGGCACCGACGCCTCCGGGGTCGTCAAGTCCATGATGGATGAGCTCATCGATGAGTTCAAAGAAGCCAATATGCCCAACCGGGTGCATATCACCACTTCCTGCTGCCAGATCAATTGCGGTGGTCAGGGGGATATCGCCATCAACGTGCAGCACACCAAGCCACCCAAGATCAACCACGATCTGGTGGCCAATGTCTGTGAGCGGCCCTCGGTGGTCGCCCGCTGCCCGGTGGCGGCCATCCGTCCGGCCATGGTCAACGGCAAGCCTTCTTTGGAGGTGGATGAGCGTAAGTGCATCTGCTGCGGTGCCTGCTTCCCGCCCTGTCCACCCATGCAGATCAACGACGCCGAGCATTCCAAGCTGGCCATCTGGGTCGGCGGTAACCACTCCAACGCCCGCGGCAAGCCCACCTTCCAAAAACTGGTCGCCGCCGGTATCCCCAACAACCCGCCGCGCTGGCCCGAGGCAACCGCCATCGTCAAGCGCATCCTCAAGGCCTACAAGGAAGGCGCCCGGGACTGGGAGCGGGTCAACGAGTGGATCGAGCGTATCGGTTGGCCGCGGTTTTTTGAAGAGGTCGAATTGCCCTTCACCAAATACCACATCGATACCTGGCGCGGCGCCCGAGCCAGCTTCAACGCCTCCAACTACATCCGCTTCTGAGACAGGTCGCGGCGCCGCCCCTCCCCGCCGGTCGCGGGGTGGGAGCGGGGGATAACCACATCGAGGTCGCTATGAAGTTCGCAATCCAAATCAACGAGGGGCCCTACCAGCACCAGGCGTCCGACTCGGCGTACTTCTTCACGAAGGCCGCGCTGGAGAAGGGACACGAGGTGTTTCGGGTCTTCTTCTACCACGACGGGGTCAACAACGGAACCCGACTGACGACGCCGCCCCAGGACGACCGTAACATCGTCAACCGGTGGGCGGAGCTGGCCGAACAGTACAAGATCCAATCGGTCACCAAGGACGATGACGGCAAGGAGACTGTACAGACAGAGCTGGTGGTCTGTGTCGCCGCCGCCCAGCGCCGTGGTATCGTGGACGAAGGCGAGGCCAAGCGTAACGGTAAGGATGCCACCAACATCCATCCCAAGTTCCGCATCTCCGGCCTGGGGCAATTGGTCGAGGCGGCCATCCAGGCGGATCGGCTGGTCGTGTTCGGCGACTGAAGGAGGTACACCATGTCTGAAACCGTCAAGAAGTTCCTGTACCTCAACCGCAAGGCCCCCTACGGTACCATCTATGCCTGGGAGTCCCTGGAAGTCGTGCTCATCGGTGCCGCCTTCGATCAGGAAGTGCGATTGATGTTCGTCGACGACGGGGTCTATCAGCTCACCACGGGTCAGGATACGGCCGGCGTCGGCATGAAGAATTTCTCGCCGACCTACCGTACCCTGGGCGACTACGAGGTGAAGAGCATCTACGTGGACAAGGACTCGCTCGAGGCCCGCGGACTGACCCCGGACGACCTGGTGGAGATCCCCTGGGAGGACTGGGAGACCGAGGAAGAGATCGAGAACATCGTCGAGGTGGTGGATGCCGCCCGCGTCTCCGAGCTCATGGAAGAATCCGATGTGATCTTCAGCTTCTGAGGAGTGGTTCCCAATGAGCATCCTGCATACCGTCAACAAATCGCCGTTCGAGCGCAACAGCCTGGAGTCCTGCCTCAAGTTCGCCAACCGGGGCGATCCCGTGCTGCTGTTCGAGGACGGCGTCTACGCGGCCCTGAAGGGTACGAACGCGGAGCAACCGCTCAAGGCCGCGCTCGCCGAGCAATCGATTTATGTCCTGGGCCCCGACCTTGCGGCCCGCGGGTTCGCTGAAGATCGCGTGATCGACGGGATCAAAGTTGTGGACTATGCGGGCTTCGTGGATCTGGCAGCAGAGAACAACAAGGTCCAGGCCTGGCTGTAGTTTCAATCTGTAAGCGATGAGGAGAATTATCATGCCTATCGAAGTCAGCGGTAAGACCCTGGAAACCGATGAGGAGGGTTACCTCGCCAACATCAACGACTGGGAGCCGGCCGTGGCCGATGTCATGGCCAAGGAAGACGATCTGGATCTGACGGAGGAGCACCGGGACATCATCAACTTCCTGCGTGATTACTATGAGGAGTATCAGATCGCGCCGGCGGTACGGGTACTGACCAAGGCCGTCGGCAAAAAGATGGGCAAGGACAAGGGCAACAGCAAGTACCTGTACGGACTGTTCCCCTATGGTCCCGCCAAGCAGGCGTGCCGCTATGCCGGTCTCCCCAAGCCGACGGGTTGCGTCTAGGGGCAAAGGCGTAGGATGCGGTGAGCGCGATGGTCCTGAGCTTGCTAGTCGGTGCATGCCTTCCCCGCGCGAACCGCATCAAGGGAGGGCCCGTGCCGAATCAGTTGGGCACGCTCGCCGTCCAAAGATGCGGTTCGGCCATCCCTGGCCTCACCACATCCTACGGGGCTGGGCAAAGGCGTAGGATGCGGTGAGCGCGATGGTCCTGAGCTTGCTAGTCGGTGCACGCCTTCCCCGCGCGAACCGCATCAAGGGAGGGCCCGTGCCGAACCAGTTGGGCACGCCCGCCGTCCAAAGATGCGGAGAGGGGATCAAAAGGTAAAGATCGATGCCTTTTGCGACACCCTCACCGGGAAAAGGGTTGGGGAACAGTGCCATTAAGTTAAGGCAATGCTACTGATTCGGCATAGGGATCGTGGGAACCGGAAGGTCCTGAAAACTGGAGGAAGCTTCACCTCCGTGTGACTGGATTCCGCCGCTCCCTGGCGGAATGACGGCTTAACTTAATGACACTGGATCGGGGAGAGGGTGAATGTCAACGCTGACGGTCCTATACGCCATCCTGTTCTACATCGCCGCCGCCGTGCTGGTGGCGGGCCTGGTCCGAAAGGTCGTGCAGTACGCGCGCACCCCTGCGCCCCTGAAGATCCCGACCACGCCGGCACCGACCACCAAGACCGGCGTCGGCCTGCGCCTGGTGCGGGAGGTCGTCTTCTTCGAGAGCCTGTTCAAGGGCAACAAGTGGATCTGGATCTTCGGTTGGATCTTCCATTTCGGGCTCTTGCTGGTCACCCTGCGCCATCTGCGTTATTTCATCGAGCCGGTGTGGCTGCCGATTCAGCTGGTCCAGCCCTTCGGCATCTATGGGGGGATCGCCATGGTGGTGGGGCTGGTCGGCCTGTGGGCGCGGCGGGTACTGGTCGACCGGGTGCACTACATCACCGGGCCCTCGGACCGCCTGCTCCTCGCGTTGCTGATCCTCATCGGCCTCAGTGGTCTGGCGATGACCTACCTCTTTCACGTGGATGTGGTCTCTGTCAAGCTGTTCTTCCGCGGTCTGGTGACCTTCGATTTCTCTCCGCTGCCTGCGGATCCCCTGTTGCTCCTGCACCTGCTGTTGGTGGCGACCCTTATGATCGTCTTCCCGTTCAGCAAGCTGCTGCACTTGCCTGGATTATTCTTCAGCCCCACCCGCAACCAGGTGGACAATCCCCGCGAGCAGCGTCACCTCGCGGCTTGGGCCAAGGGCCTGGAGCAATGACCGGGGTAGTGCCAGCCACTAATAGTACAGGATTAACAGGATTAACAGGATTTTTCGTTGTTTTAATTGCGGTTGGTTGGAGAAAAAGAAGGTTAGGTGCTTTTGTGGAACTCGTTGGACGGGAGCTGACAGAGGAGATCATCGGGGCGGCCTATGCGGTGCATAACGAGCTTGGCTTTGGTTTTTTGGAGATCGACATCGGACCGCTGATTAACTTCGGCAAGAGTGTAACCGTGAGGCGAAAGTTCGGGACAACAAGAAGAAAATCCTGTTAATCCTGTACTATTGGAACATTGCGACGAACGTTCAGACGAAACCGTAAAAGGAGATATTCATGAAATTGAATATTGTCTATAAAAAAGAGAAGGAATGGTTTGTCGGGCATATACAGGAATACCCCGATTATGAAAGCCAGGGTAAAACAATTGATGAATTAAAAGAAAATTTAATAGAGATTTACAGTGATGTTCAAAAAGGTTTGGTGCCTGATGCAGAACCGTTTCGGCTAATGGAAGTGGCAATTTGAACAGGACACATGTTTCGTCATCCTTCCCTTCGGCGGAACGGATCTGCTGGTTTGTCGGTTGCACCAAATCGCAATAAAAACGGTGGGGGACCAAACAGCAATAGGTTAGCGTCATCGAAAAATAAACGGGAATCAACGCAAATCGGTTGAAATTGAGTAACTATTCAGGACCCCCATTCATATAGAAAACAAAGACTTACGGTTTCAGGGGTGTGATAATAGCTCGAAAATACAGCATTTCCGTGCATTTCTATGCGATGAAAACACAACATCTTGTGGTTTATCGTTATTAGTGCACAACATCTTGTACCTGAATAGTTACGAAATTGGTTCACCATCGTCGACTGCCCCTGATCCAAGTGCATTTATTTGCGGCTGACGCTTCCGTGAAGATCCGGCTCGCTCGATGTTAGACTAATAATTAAACAAAAAAGATGAAACAAACAGATTTTACAAAAATATTTTCACCTCGATCTTTCCCAATCGTGCTTGTTATCTTAGGAGTTGGGATGCTTCTACTTGGAGGGTCAGGTGAAATTAAGATAAGTGGTTTTTTTATTGGCTCAGAGCACATAGTGGTTAGAACCATCTTTATTATAGCTGGATTTATACTTATTGCTCTTTGGTTCTTTCCTCCCTTTAGAGGAACCGACTCAAAATCAACAGAAATTACAAAAAAGAGTGTCGTCCAATCTGAGAGACTTGTTGGTAAATGGGAAATAACTGGCAAAGATATTAAGGTAGATGGCGACATTAATTATAGTTGGGTCTAGATAACTTTAGCCACTGCGAGAGCATGCTAAGGTTATGTTATGCAAGGGAAAAACAGGTATTTCAGGCGTTCACACCTTTCGGAAGCCAAATTCAGAGTGATTATCCGCTCTTTTGCGCT
>Ga0209367_1005410_pt1 | contig 17689 bp, 10 predicted proteins | sample WorMetLIZISLAND2_FD_187412 | JGI IMG/M metagenome (GOLD analysis project Ga0209367, IMG submission 187412) | Marine gutless worms symbiont microbial communities from Max Planck institute for Marine Microbiology, Germany - Olavius geniculatus... ... | reverse complement strand
CCCGCCCCCCCTTATTCAAAATTTCTGGATCCGCCGCTGCTGAGTCCATGTCTTTGTTTAAGTTAGTTACACACTCGCTGAACTCGCCTGAGTCAGCAGTGGATGATGTCCAGTTGCTGCTGCTGCTACTGTTGCCGTTCTCATCAAAAAGCTCGAAGTGATCGGTCGACGTGTTGTGGTTGAATGTTGTCGTGAATGAAAGATTCGAAGCGTTTTCACTCGACGCAGCCATCTCCACCAGAACTGCATGCCCAATTAAACGATTAATACACATCTTTGTTTATCAAAATGGGATAGACAATATGCATAAAATAAATAGAAGTGATTAAAAATGCAAATTAAACGCTATCTAGCGTAATTGACATTAAAGTTGACTCCACAGGTGGCATTTTAACGTCCAGCTAGCTTTTTTACTCGATTCGATTACAGAACACCCAGCAAGCTAAAGCCAAAGTAAGATTGACAGTGTTTCACAACATCCATAATTTTGATAAACCTTTTCGAAACATCTTTATGAAAAATCCGACAACTACGAAGTCTAGAAAAGCAAGAATAGACTTGACTAATGCTTATTCCTAAAAGGCAAACGATAAAGCAATCGCTAATGATTAATAAAATTCTGATCGTTAAGTTAGCTTCGCGTAAAGTCACTGTCACTAATACCCCGTTTACACGATCAAGCAAACATCGAGCAATCATCTATCAAACATCCAGCAAATGCATTCAAAATACACGTGCACGACGTGTGCTCTAATTGCTCGATGTTCGTTCGATGATGTAGGCTATGCTTTATGCAGGCTTTATATTTGCTCGATGTTTGCTCGACGTTTGCTTGATGATTGCTTGATAGTGTAAACGAGGTATAAGAAAGCACTAAAATTACAGAGTATATACCATGTTAAGTGTAAGTGTATAAACCCCCACACAGTATGAAATAGGCTATGAAAGTAAACACTATTCTCACAAGTCTGGATAAAACAAACGCTCAAAAACTTATCGATTGCGTCTCAGTTTATTACTAGGGTCTCGATGCACTTTGTAACAGCTGTTGGCACTTCTGTGCCCTGGAAACTGGAGTCTTTATTGCATAATAACCAATGCTAACCAATTTCCGACAGAGAAGTCTTTGACGCTCACATTTTTAATTTTATTTTTTAATTTCCGCGAATAGGGGTTTTTCAGCACCAAATAAGCCCAAATTTTCCAGCACGAAGATTTTCCTGACAGCACAAAATTTTAAGACGGGGGGCAAATTTCCTTTTCCGATCCGCTCCCCTCCCCTGTTACAGATGCAGTGTTGTAAAATCTTGTGTTAGAGCTGCTAGTTTTAATCGAAAACAGGCGAACTTTCTGAACTTTTTGAAAAGCTGACTATCAAAATTTTTAATCGCAGACCAGCCGTATCGCGTCCACAATCTTGCAGCCACTCACCGAACACGACGCTGATCAGCCGCGGATTAACGGGCCGACAGATTCGACACTCATTTCCGCCGGAAGTTGACGATGACGTCATTGCCAGTTCGTCGACGTTACGACATCAGTGACTGGTACAACATCCGGGCTCTCTCTGTCCGTACATCGTTGTAAAGGAACACTGCAATAAAACCATGCAAAATACATGCAGGCTACGAATAATGAAGAATGTTGTACAAATGTCACCACAAGCAAAAACGTTGCGGCGCGTAACTAAATAATACAGCTCTTCATTAAAAAAACATCTAAGGAGTGCCACCTGCCGTATGGGATCACACAGTGTTACCTGCCAGGCGACACGGGTAAACGCGCCCCGCCGTAATCCTAGCTATGCAGACAGGCTGAAATTTACCTCTTGATCCGGAAGGATGGAAAACTGAGTTGCCCTGGGTGTGGATTATATACCGAGATGAATGAGGCCGTTCGTCAAACTTTGTTGTCAACAGTTAACTAGACCTAACAGCAAACATTTTGAGTAATAAGCTAGTCTGCAGATATTCGTGCACTATATATTCATTTTCTTGACGTTTTTAACCTTTAACCTTGACCGCTGAACTATCAAACTGAAAACCGACACATCGGTTAATCTTAGACCTCTAAGCCGTCGACTTAGCCGGCCGCCAGCCGCAAAAAGTTTGCTAAGCCGCCGTCGCCGCCTCGAAAATAGCGGCTAAGCCGCCAAGCAAATCGAGCTTATTCTAAAAATTTTTTTACTATAGGTTTGTGTGAACACTGAAAAATCACAAAATAAATAAATAGTAAATAAATGAAGTAAATAGATAAATTTATATAGCGCACATAATGTCGGCGAGAAACTCGACGTAGGCCTACGTAAAAGTTAGGCTACATCTGCTGTATAAATGGCATGGTTGCAATAAGCCTACTGTTTGTCAAATGAGACAGACCTAGGCCTACCGTAACCGGATACGATACCGTAGTTTTGATTTATCGATGATGTAGGCCTATACACTCAGTCAAAATGTCACAGTAACTAACTATTCTTTGCACGCTTTTTTGGCCACGGCTTGTTTTTAGATAGCGTAGTCAAATCAGTGGGAATGACATCTATTTGCTGGACCAAAAATAATTGCAAATCCAAGTGTTCAGTTTCAAGTCAGCTCTGTGTCTGTCAAGCAGACGAGTATTATTTCGTAGCAGAATGATCATGCATCAGTCATCATATGCGTCGTATGCGATATAAAACTGCACTTCTCGTAACTTAGCCTAACTTTCCCTACAATGTACACAGTGCATTTAAAAATAGGCTGGCCATACATTGCATGGTATTTGCAAATAACGTCTGCAATTAAGAAGCATGCCTTGAAAGAGTCGTAGCGTAGAAGAAAAAAAGAGGCACCCAGAATGCACTTATTAAAAGGCGAGTAAACTGAGAATAAAACGCAAAAATACTAAGCACTAGCTGCTGCAAAAAACCCTCAAAAGAAGCTATTAAGCCTACTTCACTCAGTACAGAATAAGTCCAACATAGGGGCCTACAATATTTATCAATAGGCCTATCAGCTATGTCAAATAGGTTAGTAAACTAACAACTCCAAATTTAACAGATAATAGCTCTCTTATGTTAAAAATACAATCGTTAGCTCGAAAAAACTTATCGAAAGCCGCTCGTAAGCTAAGGAGAACATACCGGTCGGTGTATGTAGGCGGCATATCGACTGACGTACATGATTGTAACGCAGTCGACAACGAAAGACTTTCCAGACAGATATTAGCAGCTGCTGCAGTAGCTGAGCAAGTAACGTGCAGCACGTGCACAGCTGCTGGTCTTTGCAGTTGCTGCAACTGTTGCTGATGATGATGCTAAAGACCCTCCTATATGTGCAATTAAGTGCGATAAAATGACATCTAGCAAAAGACAAGCTACAACAACTGCAAAACAATTTGTTTTGCTGTAATGCCCGCAGCCCGGTGAAAAGAACTTCTCTGCAAATATAGAATAGCACCTCGCACATGTTTTGGTTCTAGAAGTTTTTCTGAGCTGCCCTTACTATTTGGAATCCTTTCCCTTTCGACATTTATTTCAGTTTCTATCTGCTAAACATAATTTTGTACAGCAATGACAAAAAATTGTTTTCATTAGTCGCAATTTCGGAGCTAAAAATGCACAAATATACCTTGGCGGCCGGGGCTTCACCCCAGATCCTGCTTGGAGAGCTTCATAAGCCTACAGCGTTCTCCAACAGTGGCGTAGCCAGCCCGTTGGCCGCCCAGTGGCGGATCTAGGCTTCAGCCAAGGGAGTGCCTTCCCCTCTCTTCTATCCCTCTTTCTGCCTTTTCTCCTTCTTTTTCCTTCCCCTCTGTTACATGCTATCATGTTTTTGCTTTCTTTCTTCCCTGCCTTTCCAATATAACTAGGACCTTTTAAACCCAGGAGGTCTGGGGGAGCGCCGTGATCTCCTTCAGCGAGTATGGGGCGGAGCCCCAGCCGAAATCGAATATGGTGCATTTATCTTTAAAATAATGACATCTGGTGGCAACAATTTCAATTATTAGTCCGCCCGAAAACGATAGTTTTCGGAAGGACTTCTGTTTTACTGCAGATGTTTTTTTTTTATTTTTTTGTCAACGCGAGATCTCCGAGATGCGTGGGCCGACCGGCGTGAAATTTTGCACGATGTTCAGTATTAGGCACTATTTTATAATGCCGGTCCAAAATTTTTGGGGGGGGCGCACCCCAAAAAAAATTTCGGGGGCGAAAAACATGCAAAATTTGGCCCGATTTCGGACGACTTCGAAGTTCGGCGGCGAATATCTTCGAAAGGGATGAAGATATTCAAAATCGGATAGTCATTCCGTGTATGGCGATTCCTCCTGCGTTAGGTGAAGTTTGGTCCAGTGACCTTGGAGATTTAGATGTGAATTTAGATGTGAAATCGTACCCACCTAAAGCGCAATTTTCGGAAGACCATATTTCGGCCCCTAGGGGGTGCTGCGCCCCCAAATTTTTACACGCGCTAGAGAATGACCAAGTCTTACTAGCGCACAACAACTGCAAACTGCACGGGGGCCCCCGTCCCCCCATCGGGACGGGGGCCCCCTTACAACTTTTTTCAAAGGGGGTCAAAAATTGGCTTAAAATGCAATAAATTAACGCTTATAACTTCGGTGTTAGGGAGTGTAGCCCGACGAAACTTTGGCACTTGACGTGGCTCTAGGTTGGGGTGTTAACGCAAGTACGAAATTTGAGGGCACCGCCTCCTTAAAATTTGGGACGGCAAAAAACGTCCAAAATTTAGTACGTTTTACGACAACTTTCGAGTTTGACCGCAAATATCTTTGAACTGGATAGAGATATCGACATAACCTAAACGGCGTTATCAAATACGGTTAATTCGGCGTTGAACAAAAAAAAATTTGCGAAATTCCGTCCACTAAGAACCAAGTTATAAGCGTTAATGTTGACCTACCCTAAGTCGCATTTTTCGGAAGATCATATTTCGGCCCCTAGGGGGTGCTGTGCCCCCAAATTTTTACACGCGCTAGAGAATGACCAAGTTTTACTAGCGTACCCCCCACCGGGAACGGGGCCCCCCTTACAACTTTTTTTCAAAGGGGGTCAAAAATTGGCTTAAAATGTAACAAATTAGCGCTATAACTTCGGAGTTAGGGGGTGTAGCCCGACGAAACTTTGGCATTTGACGCGGCTCTTGAGTTGGGGTGTTAACGCAAGTACAAATTTGGGGGGCACCACCCCCCTTAAAATTTGGGAGGGCAAAAAAACGTTCAATAATCGGTGCGATTTACGACAACTTTCGAGTTTGAGCGCAAATATCTCTGAAGCCGATGAAGATAGCGACAAAATCTAAACGGCAAGGATGAGATGCGGGACGTACCTTTGCGCCCCTTAATGTGAGTGAACACTTTATGCTATATGCGAATAATTGCTAATCAATAACTTCGTGTATCAGTAAAAACTAGAAATTTGGGGCAAAGCCCAACGTGAGTCCGCCCGGCGCCCTAAGTCCGATTAGGGGAAATTATGGGGGGTAAAGAAAGAAGGGGGGTAAAATTTCCCCGGGCATCAGTCACGTGGCCAAAAGGGGGAAAAGGAGAAAAGGGGATGAGATAATGTAGCGAAAGAGAGGAATCGATGATCGATCTGTTTCACGCATTTTGAATTCCGACCTTGGCAGTTATGGTTAAGTTTTTTTTGGCGTTATTTATATTATCATACTGTGCATAGACGCTATATAATGTACCAGGAAGCATATCGTTGACGCAGACTCCATTTCGCTGGCAGTTGTACTTTACTAGGCCTCGGCCACTGCTATAGACAGGAACAGGCCTATGTAATCCAGACAGCACCACATACGTCGCGTAGCCGGGCGAGATAAGGACTTTATCGGACAAAAGCATGAATTTTTCACTTCTCCATCAACTGTGCGCTGACTAGCCTATATCATTCTGTACCTGTCTAGTTGCACTGCAATTATGGCATTGTCTGAATAATTGTAATGTAATTGTTGTATGCCTACTTTATGACATTTTTCTCAAGTAGTGACGATATTAAACAAAGAAAACAAGAAGCCTAGCTGTCGCTAGGATAGCCGACCGTACTGGTTGTCAGTGACCTTTAAGATCATCCAATGTCGATGATTTTTATCTCACCTAAAAGGGCGTATGCCACTTCTTATTAGTGATTTTAGCAGCAACGTTACCTTGGCCGTATCTCTCACAGTTTCCGAGTATGGCCAGTTTTCCGATGAAAAAAGCACATTTTCCTACCCCCTCCATTTAACCCCGAATTTGAAAATGTTTCCTTGCACTAGATCGCTGCAATTTTGTGTGCATAGGTTTATGACACAGGGCTAATTATTCCTGTAAAGAATTTTCACCTACGACCTAAAGCTTAGTCACAATACATCCGTTACAGACGACGGACGGACAGACGACAACCGTAGCAAAAGCTCGACCGTTACTTGAGTATGGTCGGCTAAAAATGCCAATGAAAACTCCACAACTTGGTCCAGAAATAACTAAAAAATTTCATGAAACTGACTAAACTTTCTAAGGTGGCCATAGCTCTACAGCTAATGTACTCGGTCATTTATATGACTGACAAAGACATATAAGATATATTGCATAGTCCCAACGTTAACAAATCAACAACAATACAAAATTGCTAAAAATACAAACAGGCACGCAGCACAACCTATTATAGTTAACCATGATACCTATCCACACGTATGTTGTCACTGAAGTCCGCATAATATACAAAACATTGCACTCCTGACACGCTTACCATGGTTCCTACTACTCTGCAGAATACATTTTCCCTGACTTTTCCCTGACTTTCCAGAACAAAATGAATTGTTTTCCCTGACTAATTTGTTCATGCGAAATACCAATGCTGGTTTTCAATCACTTGCAATAACACTAGAAACAAGGGTGGCAGAACAAATGAAAAAATAAAAGTGTAAATAATATGCGAGCGAAGCGAGCAGAAAAAATTTTGAACTGCTATATGCAGTGTGCGTGCAACAGTTCTGTTTTTTCTGCATCTTTGTTAACTTTTGCACCATGGTACTTTTGAATTCCCTGACTTCCCCTGACCGTCTGGATTTTCCCTGACTTTCCCTGACCGTAGGAACCATGGCTCTCATTTAGGGCCCTCGTTCAAGGTGACCCCCTTCGAATTTATGGAAAAGCTTTATGGTTCCTGAAACTAGAGTCTTCCGGGCAGCCGACGGTGAAGATTTGGTGATCCTAGCTTGCACCGTTTTTGACTGATCCACCCGTGTGACGGACGGACAGATGGACGTACAGACGGACGGACAGAATTGCGATGGCTAACATGCGCTGAAAGCAGTAGCTGCTTTTGCGCGTAAAAACTTTCCCAGCTTAGTTGAAAGGGAATGTGGAAATTGAGTGGACCTTTCCGTTTACGTTCCTCTTCTACAGCAGTTTATAGGAAGTTTATAAAAAAAAAACCCTAAAACTCTTGGACTATCAAACCTTCAAATTATCAAGCTGCCCCCTTCAAAAGTTCTGACTGACCGATTTCACGTCCCGTTGAGGGTAGAAGGCTGAGCTGACCTGTAGCTGTTCAGTAGACGCTGTAGATTGGTCTGAAGAGATAAGCCGATGACATCTGATTCTCACAAGCTCCGATGGCATCAGTTGCAGGTAAACCACCCGACGCAATAAACTCTGCAATGTTCGCACAACTAAGTTTTATATCATCATCATCATCATCATCATCATTTATTTGCCAGCAAAACCATAACATAGTGCACAAGGTTGACACAAACATACAGTTGGCAAGACATACCAGGCTCATAGAGCACTTACAGTAGCCTTCCTAAGCTAAATACACAAACACGAGAGTAGCACGGCAACTGAAACAAGTTAAAATAAAATCAAATCATAAAATCAAATCATAAAATCAATAAAAACACACAAAAATAGCAGCAGGCCTATACAGAACATTTCATATAGGGAGTAAAATCAGCATTTTTCATTACCTAGTTTTGTAGCTTCACTAACCAGGAGCTTCTATCCCCCTAAATCTAAAATCACAATTGGGCTCAAGTTCTCTACATACCTTCCCCTTTTCCCCACCCATTTTTTTCTCCCCACTTATCTTCCCTATCCTTTATCCCCCCCCTTTTCTTCACTTCCTCCCCTTTGCATTCCATCCCCTTCCTGGGGGCCCCATGCCTTTAGTCCAGCTAAGAATCTGTGGGAGTGGTGTAAGCTCCCCAACTCAGTACGTATGTTTCAAACTTTCAACAGTGTTTACACTGTATGCCCTGCGACACTCTCATGATACACTGATTCTCACAAGCGGCTCTGAAGGCATCAGACGTCAGGTAGACCACTTGGCGCAACAAACTCCGCAACGTTTATACAACTAAATTTTTCACCCATGGCGTCTCAAGACAAACAGACAATTTTTGTGTGACCGTTAGTAAGCTTTGCTAAAAACATTGTTGCACAAATGCTTGTTACATCAGCGGGATTGGAAATGAGTAGTAGCTCACAGACTACGGGGCAAAGACCTGCTGTGGCTGATTGGAGAGGTGGTATGTCTGCTTGCTGTACTTTAATTGAAGCCAGGCCTAGGCCAACTGCTTAAGGCCAAGGCCACAGTTTTGAGGTCGAGATTGAGACTGAGGCAGAAATTTTTTATAAATTTACAGAAATTTATAAAATAAAACTAAATAGTGAAATAGCAATCTGTGGCAGTGAGCAAAGTAAGGCTGCCTGGCACCATGGGTCTGATTGATAAAAAAGTTCTGGAAGTAAGTAAGTAAGTAAGTAAGTAAATGTGGAGTTGAAATTGCTCTCGTATCAATGTAAATTTCTGCCTCGGTCTCGACCTCGACCTCAAAACCATGGCCTTGGCCTTAAGCAGTTGGCTTCAATTAAGGTACAGCAAGCAGACATACCACCTCTCCAATCAGCCACAGCAGGTCTTTGCCCCATAGTCTGTGAGTTACTAATCATTTCCTATCCCGCTGATGTAACGAGCATTTGTGCAACAATGTTTTTAGCAAAGCTTACTAACGGTCACACAAAAATTGTCTGTCTGTCTGTATGTCTGTCTGTCTGTCTGTGTGTGACGCATGTACTGTGGTTAAACCATATGCCATAGAGGGTCGACAATGTTACCGTTGGATAAAGCAATGAGGAGTTCCTATAAACAGACTATAGTAACCATGTTGCTATCTGCAACAGTACAATACAATACAATACAATTTAGAGTGAAAAACGCCTATGGCACGTCAGTTACTTTACAGTCAACTACAGGTAAACAGGCAGAAAACAGATAAGTTTTGAGTTAAGTCTTAAATGTTCACGACCCAAACAAGAGTCAAACCAATGACCTCTTGATCACAAGTCAAACGTTCTAACCGTTACACTATGGAGCCAAAAACAAAAACATGAAAAATCAATTGCTCCATGGCTAGGTTAACTGACGGGTTTGCTTACCAGAAGTTAACTTTAACTCTCGGGTTAACCTCACGCATGTTGCTCCATGCCAAATTTTGGCATGCACACCATGGGTTAACCTGGGTAATTTCCCCGAGTCAACCTCGTGTTCAACTCTAACCTATGCCTGGAACAACCGACCCTAAAAAACTACAAAAAAATGTCACGATAATAATAATACCATGCTCCTGCTGTCTTTAAGGCTGGCGACGAGTGCCCTGTATTTGCGCTTGTAGAACGAGTCGACCGTGCCGTAGTAACTGTGAAGTTCGCGTTCGATGTTTGACGCCAGACGCTTCAAGCTTCTATCGCTTACAGCTAGCACGTCGTTCAATTCAGTCGTCCTACACACGGCACGCAGATTAGAGTGAGTGAGTAGGGTTTAACGTCCCACCCGACACAGTATAGGTCATTTCGGGGATGGCCTTTCCAGGCAAAATGCACACAAACACATAGTAACAGAACAGTAAGTTTAACCTTTACAGAAACACAAAACACAAAATACAAAAAAAACAAGCTAAACCCAAAATTGTAGGAACTCCATTATACACGTGCATATGTAATTAACATAATGATAGTTCTGATAATATTCCCTGTTATCCTCCAGACAGACATCAATGTGATAATGCTGTCTATTGGAGGACAGGGGGAGATGCAGATTAGAATTGGAATAAGGGTTATAACAGCCAATGCTAAAGTTGGGAGTGGCTAAATAATACAAAGGTTCGATAGTCCAAGTTTTGAAGTTCTTTCCTGTACATTTTGTTAGGACCGCCCCTGTTTCTTTCAGTTACACATGCACGCTTGCATTTTGTCAACTGTGAACAGTCGATGGCGGCATCTGGTCTATACGATGGTCCGCTTTTCACGCCTGCTGTGACAGTCGTCTGGTGGCCCAGTTGCACCCTGTAGACGTGACTTGAACAGCACGTGCTGATTGATGTTACTGCGCATGTGCGAGGACTCCTCTTGGCGAAGAGACGACAGCTGAACGCTATTAACTGCCTGAGCACTCGAACAGTCAACACGTCGTGCTCTGTGTATACGATGAATTACGTTGTATGAACGAACCTATACGGTAACGAACGACTTCTGAAGGAACACTTTTCTGTACTAATACGACTACACGACACATGTCTGCGAGTCAGTTGGCGGTTCCTCATCAGCTGTCCAACTATCATCGTCCGCTACTCGACTTCGGGCTTCCAGCACGTGGCTAGCGGGTTCAATGGCAGCCGCTTGACTACCGCCTTCCGTCTGTCGTCGTCTTCCGTCCGCCATCCTCCGGCTTCCACCTCGCATCACCGACCAGCTACAGGACAGTCGCATGCTATGTTTTTGTTTGCTGCTGCGCTTTTATGTTTTAGTTCCATTCTCTAGACAATAGCCATTCACTGTATAGTGTATATCGTTCTTCATCTTGCTTCAATATAATTTTACCAAACTGTATGCGTTATTGAGCAAGTGCAATCTAAGCCACACAAGCAAAAACGTAACAATTTATACAGACGTTGACTCAATGTCTGCGTTTCGTCTCAACTACGAGTAGGGTTAGGGTTAGGCTTAATAAGGTGAGGGTTAGGGTTAGTGAAAATGCACGTTGTAATATGCACGTTAGGACTATCAAACCTTCGGATTATACACACACAACTCTGTGGTTAGAAGGGTTATAACAAGAGTTACAGTTAGCAGTAAAAATTAGGAGCTGTAGTAACTGTGAAATTCACGTTCTACGCTAAACGCTAGACAGTTTAGACTTCGATCACTTACAGCCAGCATTCAATTCAGATGTCCAACACAAAGCGGAGATCCATGGTTGGAATTGGCGATTGCGAGGCCAGACAGCTGATGAGGAACTACATTCATCATCGCCATATATTACTACTCAGCCCAAAAGCGGATTTGATCATCCCACAGAGGATAGACAGCAGAGTTGAAATAGTTGAAGACAGTTGCTAAAGCTAAGTTGGTATAGATTTTCATTTAAAAAACCGATCTCAGAGCTAGAGCGTCATTTGCCATATGGGATCACACACTGCTACCTGCCACCCGACTCAGGTAAACGTGCCCTACCTTAACCTTAGTCAGACAGACTGGTCGATACTTGATTTATCTACCCGGGAGGGCTGAAAGGCTGAGTTGACCTTGGTGGCTGATTATATACCTGGATGGTTCACTTGTTCATACACAGTTGCCCATTCAAGTAGAAGCCAGTGACCAGACCGGGAGCCGAACCAAGGGCTTCGCAATCGCCAATTCCAACCATTATGCTAGCAAGCGTCAAAATGACGAGCATGTTACCTGGACGAGAGAGCACGGTAAAGACCATGACAGACATGTTGGCGAGCAGCATCCCTGCTTCGCCCAGTTCTACTGGCGGCAGAATCTGCCTTGTCTTTCATGCCCTTAACATCCCTGTCAGCAGAAAGTGCTTTGTCTCTCGTAGCTGTAAGGCTGCTGCTATTATCTGTGGCATCAGAAAGTGCTCCGTCTTTCATAGCCCTACCATCTTTGTCAGAAGAATCTGCCTCGTCTTTCAGATGCCTGTCAGCTGAATGTGCTTTGTCTTTCATAGCCCTGTCGGCAAAATGTGCCTTGTTTTTCACATTGTTGTTAGCAGAAAGTTGTCCATCTTTTACAGCTGTGAGGGTGCCGCTGCTACCATCTTTAGCATGAGAATGAGCCTCGTCTTCCACATCCCTGTCGGCAGAAAGTGCACCGTCTTTCATAACTGTAAGACCTCTGCTGCTACTAGCGTCTGTGTCTAGCGCGACATCAGTCTGAGCTTCTGTCTTTACTGTTACATGATCGGCCAGTGTATCAACGTCCTTATGATGAATTTTCGTTTGACCCTCCGATAACTGTACAGTTCACCATCACATTATCATCATATATATGCTATGTCCCAAAAAGTAAGCTAATGTATTTTGTCCATATCTTTGCTAAATATTTACCAATTTTCACATTTTGTCACCAGCAGACTCCGAAAAAATTTGCTAAAAGTTTACCATTACACCTTCTGCCCATCTGTAGATATTCACACAGTACCATTTGCTGCCGTGCCGCTGCCATGCCATTGAAGCAAGCACATCTCACTTTCTCTTTGCTATCTAATACATAAGGTGTCGCCCCGAACTGTATATAGTGTCGAGTGTGTCTTATTGTAGATTCCCCCATACATTCTATGGCCCGTTACCTTCGCAGCTAAAACCCCAAATAAACAGGACTATAACACCTGGTGGAGAAAGCAGGCAACGATAGTGCTACCTCTCGCAGACTCATTACAATATATTATCTTAAAACGTCAATTTTGGCGTTTGTTGTCATAGATATTAGCGGCTTGTATAATATGGGAAATTAGCCAGACAGACGATTCGTTTCCAGCCATACATAGCAACCGGCCAAAGGCTGTATTAGTGTAGCAATGCAGTTAGAGCGTGGAGGGATATATAATAATCACATTATTGCAAACTGTCTGCAGAGTGCGCCAGTGAAAGTCCAGTACTTGCTATAGCGCTTCTTACATGAGATGGACTCTTGGCTAGAAGGGCTTTGACAACTTTGGAAGTGGCAGCTGATTGGCATGAGCTAATGATACTGCAGCGCACTATGCGGCCATCCATTAACCACGTAAACAAACAATTGGACTCGCGATTTGCAGCTAGCAGACATACCACTGCCCCAATCAGCCACACCAGGCCTTCGCCCCATAGACTGTAAGCTACTACTCATTTCCCGTCCCACGGAGGGTAGGAGGCTGAGTTGGCCTGAGCACATGGTAGTTTAGCAACTAGCTGTCAGGCAACCCAATTTACTTGTTCAATTTTCCAGCAGGACGTACCATTTAGTCACAAACAAAGGACAGACAGACACAATCTTGCGGCAAAGGCATTAGCGCGATTAACTAAAAATGTTAAAAACAGTTTAACAGACGGATAATATAATAACCTTCTCATGACGACTAGCTTTCATCCATCCCTCAGGCTGATTGGCTTGGTCCAAAGATCGGTGGCTGGCCGGCACTTCTGCTAAACTCATCATATCCACCGGGTGAACTTTTATTCCTGCCTCTGGAAACTCGACATTCTCACAAGCTTTTATAGCTCCCTCCACTAACTGCCTTGCAGGCGCAACATTCCTATTACGACCTTCCGTTAACTTTGTCGTAGTCCTACTGTCACTTTCCATCATTGCTTTCTTAGTACTTTTCTGATGCTGATGCCCTCGGGAACTATTTGCTTCAATCTTCCTATGTTTGCTTTCACCCCCATGACTCCCAGTAAGCTGGTCACCTGGTAGTTTTTGTTTTTTCATCATGCCATGGGGACCACGATGGAAATCTTTGTTGCTGCTATTGTCCTTGTGCTGGTCACGCTGGGGTTTTAATGAATCGCTTGCTGGTCCTTGCGTTGTCGATTTCTTCACGATCTTTCCATCCCCGTGTCGTTGGCTGACGTCAACTAAACGGTGTTGCTTTTTCAAAGTCGCCGCATCTTTACCCGAAAATTCTGCACCATTCCGACTTTTAATACAACCGAAATCGGCACTGACCCGGTTTTCCGTAGCACCCAAATCTGCATCATCCCGGCTTTTACTACTACAACGATTCTTCTTAGAATCTTTCTTTCCATCACAGTGCTTGCATTTCTGGGCCTCTCGAACCGTGCTGCTGCCAAACTGTCTTTTCTTTTCCTCGTATACTTCACTAGTGGACTGTCCTTTCCTTTCTCGATGAACTTCGTCAGTGGTTTGTCTTTTTGTAGTATCAGAAGCAACTTTTGTCTCTTTCAAAGTGCTGCTGACGATATCCTTCTTTGGGTCACTGTTCTGTTGCGTGCTGGAATCGGAAAAAGCAGTTTGTTTTGAGATGGTTTTCTTCTCTCTAGAGTTCTGGGAGGCAGACTCACCCACCAGCTTACCTGCACAAGTCCACACCAGCTCAATGCCATAGCACTTCATGGGAAGGCCATCATAGAGCTACAAAGCATCTCCTGCCATGTGGAATCACACCTGACAGGTAACAGTGTGTTATGGCACATGCCGGTCAGTACTAGATTTACCTACCTCCGACAAATGAAAGGCTGAGTTGACCTTGGTTTTGCGGGTTTGAAAGACACATACAAAGTGACGTACCAGAACTGAATTGAACTGACACCAATCGGCAAGCAGAGTAAGCCCGTTGATCATTGATTGACGTGTACGTGTGCGAAGTCATGTAGTCACCGATGCTGTTAGATGGTGCCTACTGTAATGCACTACTGCTTGCCGACTGGTCAGTTCGTCAAAAACTAAATCATCTCAGTTTGGTTCAGTTCAGTGGTGTGTTGCGCTGTGCCTACCTCAATATATGTATGTGTATGGAGTGTGCATGGGTTAATGTAAGCAAAAGGGTTAAAGGTTGCCAGACAGCAGCTGGGCCGATGCAACGGAGCAGCTTTAACCCTTTTGCTTACATTAACCCATGCACACTCCATACATACGTGTACTATGGTTAGCAGTGGGCACTGCACAGAGTACAACTTCAAAGGTCAGAATTCGTTTAATCCACGCACGGAGTGTTGACAATGTTAACCCTAGCTAGCAGCTGTACACACTGTGATTACTGCATCATAAAGCTAGAATCAGACTTAAGGTTACTAGACCACATCGACATACTATGGCCAGTAGAAGGTGCTGCTGACAGTACAACTTCGAAAGTCGGATGTCGCGTGATCCACGGGTGAAGTGTTGACAGAGTCGGGGCGTGGCAGCCGGTCACCAGTTTCCCCGTAGCTCGTTCCAACATCACCAGATCAGTTGCACCGCCAGCCTACACGCAGCAACACCGTGTGCAATTCGGAGAACTTGTAAAATGTTAGTGGCACCACAGTCACTTTATAAAAAAAAAGATAAGGGGCGGTATGCATAACAACATCGTAGATTAGTTTGGACGTAAGGTCTACGTCACAACTAATTACTTCCAAACTAGAAAGTTACGTTCGACGGCACGCAAAACGCTGTCGTAGCGAGCGACTAGCTAGTCACGACTTAATTGACGTCGGGTAAGTTTGACTCTGGAATTTCCTGGCTAAATGCACTCTTCCTCAACCGGCCTGCAGCTAAAAATAGATATGGCCCAACTTGTCGTCTGCTGCAGTCTCGGGCGTGCTTGAGCCTAGTTACAGCTCCATGGGCTAAGTAAGAATGCGCGATGCGAATAAATGAAAATTATCTAACGCTAAAAATTTTATTCAGCAACTTTTAGTTTCGATAGTGTAACTGACTCGCCAGAAGTCCTTTACGACACATGATACGATTGCGGCTGCTCTTTAGCGACGTTAGTTTACATTGACAACGAACTAAATATTTACGACAAGTCACTGGAGAGACTAGAGTTAGTTTGGACGTAGGCGTCTGACTAGTGCCACGTCGTCGTTATGCATACCGACTTAGCACTACGTCTGACGTAATTTGATTTTAGTTTGGAAGCAAAGTTACAACGTTGTTACGCATACGGCCCAAGGAAAACAAGCAAGTCTTAAGTTTAGTCTCAAAAACTTCCATATAAATAATGTAAAAAACAAAAAGTCCTTCCTGAGCTAAAAAGCCCACGAAGCATTGCTGATCTCCGAATCCTTAGCCCTCAGCCAGACACTAGAGGAGGTCACAGGGATGGTTATTAAATCGTTCGCTGAGCCTATCTTCACCACAGCATTCACTGTTATACTGTACTCACAGAGAAATGGCCAGGCGGCGTTGATGATGATGATGACGATGAAGGACGAATCAACTTTAGCGTGGCGTTAAGTCCTAAGACTACAAGGACACGTAACAATAAGCCTAAACAGTGAAGTCACGTAATAGTAGTCAGTGCAATGAGACGTTGTTAGTCATGATTGTAAGACCAGGCGAAAAGTTTGGTTTTCAGTCTGCTGCGGAAAACTTGCAACGACGGCGACGACCGGACCAATTCCGGAGTTGACTCGAGTATCCACGAATACAGTGTGAGTCAAAAAATTTTATCCCCCAGAAGTTTTTTGAAATTTATTATCTGCAGCAGACTCATATATGAGTCAGTAAAGGATGTACGTTTCACTGATGTATAGACTGTGAAAAATATTGTTGTCTAACATGTCAAGGCTGGAAACTTTTGGGATTGCCCTCGTATTGCCCATCATTGTACCAAAAATTATCAAATCTGGTGGAAATTTGATGAAGTTATGACAAACGGTTTTGCTTCTTTGACCGAGGCACGATGCATGATCATGCTTCGTGCAACAAACCTGCTTAAATTCATTGCTGAAAACAGGCAAATTATAACTTTAGCATTTCACAAGGTAGTGCAGTGACAGTATTTAGGTGAACTGGCAAAACCAACTACTGACATTTGTCAAGTTTCTTCAAGATGTTGCATGCCAAAAATTATAAATTCAGCCAACGATTCACAAGAGAGATATGTAAACAAGAAAAGCCAGCTAACGCAAAGGGGATGCACGTGTGAAGCCCCGGTGCGAATGAAATCTAAGCTCACAACGAAGTTTCATTTACACTCGACGGTGGATGACGCCTAGCACCATATCAGTGCATGAATTGGCTGAAAATCGCAAATTTTTTCCACCCCCCCTCTTACTTAGTGCCCTCACTGGGGGTGACCCCTTTCAAATTTATGAAAAAGCTTTACGGATCCTAAAACCACAGTCTTCCAGGCAGCCGCCGGTGAAGATTTGGTGATCCTAGCTTGCACCGTTTTTGACTGATGTCAAACGTCAGTGACAGCGGTCTGTGACAGACAGACAGACAGATGGACGAACAGAACTGCGATGTCTAAGACGCGCTACAGCAGCATAGCTGCTCTTGCGCGTAAAAAATACAAGAAATTTGAGCAAAGCTCACGAGAAGCGTAAAAGCCTATAGCACTTCTGGTTCAGTAGGCCTATATTAGCTGAAAATTGGGGTGTTCACGCTAAGTTAACATACAAATACCAAATTGTCTATTTGGATCACAAACGATAGTAGCGTGGCGCCAAGGTCTAACCTAGGCCCTACCTCGTTCCACTCATGTGACAGTCGGACGGACAGACGGAAAGACAGACAGACAGATTGACAGACAGAATTGTCATGGCTAAGACATGCGTAAAAAATAAAAGTGGTACATTTTTTCCGAGACAAGATGCATAATAATAGCCTAAGCCATCCTTGTTAAACCTGGTTCAACATCAAGAAATTTCGATACAAAGAATGATCGACCACTTATTATTATTATTATTATTATTATTAAGGA
>Ga0209367_1005409_pt1 | contig 17690 bp, 13 predicted proteins | sample WorMetLIZISLAND2_FD_187412 | JGI IMG/M metagenome (GOLD analysis project Ga0209367, IMG submission 187412) | Marine gutless worms symbiont microbial communities from Max Planck institute for Marine Microbiology, Germany - Olavius geniculatus... ... | reverse complement strand
GGGGGTGATAATGCGGGTACAACTTTTAGGGGGCATTGCCCCCTTAAAATTTGGGAGTGCAAAAAACGCGCAAAATTTAGTATGTTTAACAACAACTTTCGACTTTGAGCGCAAATATCTCTGAACTGCATAGGGATATCGACAAGCGGTAAATGGCGTTATCAAATACAGTTAATTCCGCGTTGAATAAAAAAAAATGTGTGAACTTCAGTCCACTAACATCATAGATTACGCGGCTAATGTTTACGCACCAAAATCAAATTTTTTGGAAGGCCATATTTCGGCCCCTAGGGGGTGCTGCGCCCCCAAATTTTTACACGTGCTAGAGAATCACCAAGCCTTACTAGCACACCCCTCACCGGGGACGGGGGCCCCCTTACAACTTTTTTCAAAGGGTGGTCAAAAATTGACTTAAAATGCAATAAATGAGCGCTTATAACTTCGGAGTTAGGGGGTGTAGCCCGACGAAACTTTGGCACTTGACGCGGCTCTAGGTTGGGGTGATAACGCACGTACAACTTTTGGGGGCATCGCCCCCCTTAAAATTTGGGAGAGCAAAAAACGTCCAAAATTTAGTACGTTTTACGACAACTTTCGACTTTGAGCGCGAATATCTCTGGAATCGATGAAGATAGCGACAAAATCGAAACGGCGTTGACGAGAACGATTCTTTGGGCGTTGAACAAGAAAATTTGTGAAATTCGGTCCACTACAGACAAAGTTATAGGCACTCATGTTGACCTACCCTAAGTCGACAATGTGCGTTTGGCGTATGCCAATGCATTTGAGTTCGGGCCACGTGACTTTGATGTCGGGGAAAATTTTACCCCCCTCCAATTTCCCCCAATCGGACTTAGGGCGCTGGACGGACTCACGTTGGGCTTTGCCCCAAATTTCTAGTTTGTTATGTATTGTTTTCACTTTACTATATGATGAATAATTTTCACTCACTTTGTTGTATGTGTTATAGGTAATTCTGTTACACCCTAGATGATCTCACCAGTTAGCCCAGTAGAAGTGCAGAAATCTATGGAAGTGAAGTGAGAATCTGGCATTATTGTGTGATGTTGTGCTAATGTGCTTAGGTCAGACTGACGGCTGGTACACCAGAGTTTGTGCATCATTTGTCTGAGAGAAGATTTACTGAGTATGTGATGGCACAGTTTGGTTTGACAGTTCATGAGCTCTGGCTGCATAGTAACTTAATTAAGATTATTTAGAAGGCGCAATTTAACAATAGCCACTGTGTGCCACGCTCTCAATGCCCGAACAAAAATGTCTTTAACTGCCATTTAAACTGTTCAAAGTTAATGTCAGTTTGTCTCAGATGAGCTGGCAGACTGTTCCACAGCCTTGGACCTGCAGCAGCAAAGCATCTTATCTCCATAGCTGCTGCAGGTCTTTCTGACGACACATGTTAATGATGTTATGCATTGCATAACAAAGCGGTTATCATTTATTGCACTGAAAGTTGTTATTGGGAAGCTGTATATTTGATATGTGCAAATGTGTGATTTCATTTTTGTTGGTTTGTTTTTTTCTAATACTTGTTTCTTTTGCATTTTTTTGTCTGTATTCCATCCACTGCTCTGTACACAACATTGCAGTAAGAAGGAAAGAAAGAATGACTTGGTGGCAAGAGAATAGGTTTTCTTGGTCATGAATCATGTCTTCCCCTGCTTTCCATTAGGCAGCATTTTGATATTGATGACTTTCTGGAGGATAACAGGGAAGATTATTAGAACTGCCATATCCTTTATATATGCACAACAATTATAGTCACTAATCAGCAGTTCTTATAATTTTAGGTTTAGGTCGTTTTTTTGTGTTTGTGTTTCATAAAGGTTAAACTTTCTGTAAAGGCTAAACTTTTTGTTCCGTTATTATGTGTATGTGCAATTTTGCTTGGAAAGGCCGTCCTCAAAATGACCTATACTGTGGCAGGTGGGATGTTAAACCCTACTCACTCACTCAGGAATCATGAAGTTGAACTTTTTAATTTTTGAGTCACAATGGGTGTGAAGTATATAGCTATTTGCCGAGTATTATTAGATGTGTTTAGTTAGTGGTTGCTGTGGCATGTCATAGTGCTAGCAAGCTGCCTCTGCTGGAACTGCGGGGCTGTGAGCTGACAGAAGATTATCTCGTGCAGAACGGTTTCCGTCGACCAATCATTGTTCGCTGCAAGGATGGCCTTGATTTGTGCGTGCCACATGAACAATTCTCTATTGCAGATGTCAGAGACCATGTCGGTATGTTGCATTCTGTTCAGTTTACTGTGATTTTTACACTGAAGATGACAAGTTTTGTGTGCAATAAAATGACACAAAATGTAGTTAATATAATGTTAATGCTTTGATTATTTAGTCAAAAGAGTATTTTTGAAGGTGGTCACCCCGAACGAGGGTGCTAAATAAGAGGGGGGTGGGCAGAATTTGCATTTTTTGGCCAATAAGTCGCTGTATCTTAGTAACGGTGCGAGATAGTTCCTAGATTACTATTAATCACTAATAGGAAGTCATACACTGGCTCTCGATTGGCGCCAAATTCAATGACCTTGAATGACCTTGAACGCCAAAGTAGGGGGTTTTATGGATTTTTTGGTGATTTTGGGTTGCGGCGCAAGTCTGTCATTTACATGGTGGCGCCATGTTGCTATCATTATGCGATACAGATAGAGAATTTGGTATTTGTATATTAACTTAGCGTGAACACCCTAATTTTCAGCTAAATTACTGAACCGGAACTGCTATAGGCTTTTGCGCATCTTGTGAGCATTAGCTCAAATTTCTTGTCTTTGAAACTGTAGCCAAAAGCCATACGGATGAGATCTACGGATGAAGTCTACGGATCACTAGCGTACAACGGTGCACTACTGCTTCGCATTCCCCTTTGCGTTAGCAGGGCTTTACTTGTTGCCATATCTTGTGCATGTTAGGTTTTTCGTGCGAAAGCAGCTACTGCTTTCAGCGCATCTTAACCATCACAATTCTGTCTGTCCGTCTGTCTGTCACACGGGTGGATCAGTCAAAAGCGGTGCAAGCTAGAATCACCAAATCTTCACCGTCAGCTGCCTGGAAGACTCTAGTTTCAGGAACTGTAAAGCTTTACCGTAAATTCAAAGGGGGTCACCCTGAACGAGGGTGCTAAATGATAGGGGGTAGGTAAAATTTGCGATTTTTGGCCAATAAGTAACTGTATCTCAGTAACGGTGCGAGATAGGCCTAGGTTACTAATCACTAATAGGAAGTCGTACACTGGCTCTCGATTGGCGCCGAATTCAATGACTTTGAATGACCTTTAACACCAAAATAGGGGGTTTTATGGATTTTTTTGGCGATTTCGGTTTGCAACACAAGTCTATATCATTCACAAGGTGGCATCACGGAACTATCGTTATGCGATCCAGATAGAGAATTTGGTATTTGTATATTAACTTAGCGTGAACACCCCAATTTTCAGCTAAACTACTGAATCGTAACTGCTGTAGGCTTTTGCGTATCTTGTGAGCATTAGCTTAAATTTCTTGTTAATTTCACACTACACAGTGTAGATTGCTGTGAGAAAGTTGTTGGCATTATTTGTCAGGGTCATCAAAGACTGTTGACTTCATCAACGTGGCAAGTCAGGAGGAAGGTCAGATGACAATGGGAGAATGGGCGGACTACTTTGCCAGCTCTGACAGACCAAGAGTTCTCAATGTCCTCAGTCTGGAGTTGACGGGAACAAGGTCACATACGATGTTTAGTAGTCTGACATTTCATTCAGCTGACATGTTTAATGTCCTTCTTGCTTTTGCTTTTTAGTTGTTGAATTTTTTCTTGTCTATTTTTGCAGTAAATATTGTTGTCAATTGTCATATATCAGCAACTTCTTATGTGCAATTGGTTGCATGATGGAAAAGGCATCTGGCTTCTGGGATGGCTTATTACTATAGAATTATTGAGAACAATTTAGCATGTTAAATGAAAATTGTATGCATCAGCTGCAGACAGTAGCAACTAGCATTATTGGTGGTGGTGGCATTCTTCTCCCGTGACCCTCGTTAAGTAAAAGGGAAAATAGTTCCTAGATTTTTTTTGGAACAACTCCGGTGCCATTTGAACCGACCCCAAGGCTCCTCGGCATCACCTTGGACAGTCAGCTTTCCTTTGGCCCACACACTGGAGGTCAAGAATAAAATGGCTAGTCATCTAAATGTTCTCCGCTGGACTGCAGGCAGGTCATGGGGTCGACATCCGGCATAGTTGTGAGCTTTGTACTGCACAGAAACCCAATCAACAGCTCTCTACTGTGCATCTTCTTGGATGTCAGTTTTATCGGACAACAATCTCAAGAAACTTGAGGCACAACATCGGGCTAGTGCACGTATCATAACAGGTTGCACCAAGTCTACACCAATTGCAGCCCTCATGACAGAGTCTGATTTTCTTCTGCTAGCAGATCAAGCTGAGAACGTTACTGGCAGATTGCACAAGAGAGCCCTTCGTCATTGCCAGGACACTACCATCGCACTGGCTGCTAGACGATCGAAGGAAATCACAAGACAAGGCGATGCAGGATGATGAACAAGGTCCCAAGCTCAACGCCCGGGCAAAAAGTCTAGCTGGCGTGAGACAGCGGAGGACATAGCAAGGCGAGCAGGCATTGACACTGGCTTAATAGAACTCACTACTTTGGGCCTGCCACCATGGATAGACCTGTCCAATATTTATTACCACAGTCCTCGGCACCTATGGATCTCGTTTCTGCCTGCGCGACCGTCAAGTGGCATCAACAGAGTGTCGCTGATGATAGGTATTGTAGCGACCCACATGCCAGAATTCATAGGGTGCTCACCGGCAGTGTCAACCAGTTCCAGTGCTGGCGACGTTATTGGACCAGGCACCAATGCGTTGCAGTGGCCCAGCTTCACTGTATCGGGTGCTGGAACTCTGCCATCTGTCAACACTGCAACGACGCTGACGAGACGGCAGAGCACCTGGTGCTACAGTGTCCAGCTCACGACCAGTTCGGCGGGACATCTGGTCAGGAGTAAAGTTCAACACGGACTCTTGACGCCTCTGGGACTTCTAGGATCGGGGCGCCCGCCCCCTAAATGGGAATAAGAGAGAGAGAGAGAGAGAGAGAAAGCATCATTTGTAAGAAACTGATGTAGATGTAAACATAAAAAATTTTTTGCGAGAAGTTGGGATCTTGCTTGAAATTTTCTTTTCACCTGAATAAAGATGAACTTCACTTTCACCATTAGCCCATGTTCAGTTGTTCACCTAGTTACTCTAGGCTCGTACCTAGAATTGAACTGATGTATTAGGCTGAATTAGGCATAACAGAATTAGGCTGATTGTAGTAGCATTTTAATGGGCTGGTGCCCTTTCTGTTGACCAGGCAACCATATCAGAGGCACCTCTCGCATTTTTTATCTTTCTTAGATTCTCTGACATGCTAGCATAGTATTCGTGTTTCACATTTTTTTTATTTCTCTGAGATTTTCAGAGAATCTCAGAGAAATAGAAAGTGTGAAACGCACCTCGGATCACAGAAATAGGTTGTAATAATGAACAATGATGGAATTTCAGCGATGAAGTCTTATTGTTAAAATTTTTAGCGATTAATTACAGCATTAATCTTTTTTCCTGCAGTTTTAGATATTTTTTGTATAGCAGGCCAGTGACTTTTTTGTCATATATTTGTTGAATGGACGGAAAATTCATATATTGATAGTTAATAGATTCTACATTGTGTTTTCATTACAGATTGGGCGAGATAATAGTTCCACCAAGGATAGTGAATGATCTAAGTTGGGTTGGCAACTACTGGCCATCCGATATTCCAACTGAAGATGTGCAGTTTGTGCGTCCCGAGGTACAGCGCTACTGTCTGATGGGTGCGGAGGGCAGCTACACTGACTTCCATGTGGATTTTGGAGGGTCTTCCGTCTGGTATCATGTTTTACGGGTAAGAAATCATAGCATGCTTTGATAACATTCATTGTTACATGTTGCATTTTCATTAACAGTGTATTAGCTGTAGCAGCATTGCCTTTACTGTAAGCCTTCAACTAGTTGGTTAACACATTTGTAGCACTTGGTAATGGTTTGCAACTGAATGCTGCCACATCATATTTCATTGTTTCTGGCCATGAAAAAAAAACAGTTGAATGCTGCATGTCACATCATTGGTTACCGATTTATGCCATTAACTGAACTCAAAGACCATTTATGGTTTGCACATATTCGACAAGAAAGTCATCTTGTGGTTGGAGAATATGGTGCGGTGTCTCGAGCATTCGTGAACTGAACATAAGGAAACTGATTCTCATTAAGTGCACTTTTGTAGACAGATAATTGGTGTGTTTTCACCTGTTGATACTATCTGTAGATCGACTTGGATGTTGCTGATGTTATAGGGTGAAAAGGTGTTCTACCTGATTCCACCTAACTCCAACAATCTTGCGCTGTATGAGGAATGGATGATGTCGCCAGAGAAACAGGAGACATTTCTAGCTGACCAGTGTGACGCTTGCTTCAAGTTGGTTCAAGGCTGTTTATAATTCAATCACATAATCCGTATCACTATCATTACTATACAAATATGCACAATATGCTATTTATCTAAATTATTGGGACCTCCAAGACAAGTAATTTGAGCAAAGCTCACGTGATGTGAGATAGCAGCTGTCCTGCCACTTTAGCAATCAATGTAGGCCTACAGCAATAAGATATTAATGCATCTTGAAAGAGTACTTACATTTGAGGCCTCCGTATGGAAGACTCCTTGAATTTATCTATGTTTCACATGGTAGTGCATTGACATAAATTAGGTGAGGTGGAAAATGAGTGCACCTTAAATAATTTCATTTTAGCCATCAACGTGCCAAAAATTATTAAAGTTAGTAAAAATTTGACAAACTTACGACAAAACAATTTTGACTGTTTTTTTCTGAGACATGGTGTAGATTGGCAAACTTGTAACAGTTTGCTGCTTTGATGCTGTTGATAGTGTCACTGGTAAGGCGTCAGGCCTGTGTAAGGTGATGCTGCGGAAATTTTCGAAATGTTTTGGACACATGTCTTACATGGGGCAACTTCTAAAAAGCTGGCTGATTTAACAAAAATACTGACAGTGCACTAGCAACAGCTGGGTAATGTTTATTTCTAAATTCCTAGTTTCAGAAAAAATGCCATTGAACAATCTTGTGCAACAGGTTTTTTAAGTGAAATTTCGCCATAAAACTTTTACCATGTAACTTTACCAAATTTTGAGCATTTTGATTGAACCTGGATCTTTTTTTGACAACATTTTGTTTGTTTATTAGTCATTGACGTATGCTGTGTTCTTGTTGTAGATGTGTTGTGAAAACCGGTGAGACTGTGTTCCTGCCGTCCGGCTGGATTCATGCGGTTCTGACTCCGAAGGACTCGCTGGTCTTTGGAGGCAACTTTCTGCACAGACTCTGCATGCCCATGCAACTGAGGCATGTTCACTGTTCGGTGCTTAGCACTGCCAGTAGTTTGCATTGTCCAACTGTCAGATAATGTTCATATTTGTGTTTAGGGTGACGATTGATATGAAATAATAACTAAGGCTGGTGAATATACAGTTCTTTCTTGGTTCACGGTTAAAAGATGTTCGGATTTGGTAGAGCTTAATTGAGAGCAAACTGCCATTGCATTTGTGCTTGCATCCATTGGGCCCATGGTATTTTGTTCATTTGAAAATGACCCCACATTTCTGGCCTCTGCTGCATATTGTTTTTCATTCTGTATGTCTATGTCTCAGCATAGCTCTGGCTTTGCTGTGTTGTGCTACTGAAGGTGGGTCATTAAGGCTTGTTTGGGTGGCTGACTGACTTGGCTGACTGGTGTAATTTCTCAGTAAAGCATATCCGAGGCACTTCAGTAGCAATGACCAGTAGCAGATACAAAATTGATAGTTTAAGCACTGTTAATGATCAGTTTGATTTAATTATAACATTTTTGTGGTCAGTAGCTGACTAGATTGTATTTAACTTTTATTTTTGTAAGCATGAGGCATACATACAACTTAGCCAGAGTGGATTGTGAAAGTGGACCGAAATGGCTCTTATTTTTCAAATTTTTTAAAATTCTGCACCTTGTAATATATACCTGCTACTATGATAGTTTTGCTTGTGGGTTTATACAAGTTTCTGTTACATGGTAGGGTCTATCGCATTGAGAAGAATACTCTGACACCGACAAAATACATGTTTCCAAACTTTGAGCCATTGCATTGGTTTGCTGCTCAACATATCCTTGATAGCTTGAGAGGTAAGCTTGCTTTGTTAAATGTTTTGTGTCTGCAGTGTGTGTTTTGAATAGGCTTTCCTACTTGCCAACGACCCTTCCACCAACCACTCTCATCAACCCCCTCCTCTTAATTTGCAGTGAACGTAAACATGTGACTTCCAAGCCCAAACCTGAAACCCGAGTTTGACCTTTCCCAAACGCTAAAACCCGGGTTTACAGAACCCTAGTTCTGAAGTGTCTGATGGGTTACATAATAAGTGATCATTGTCAGTTCTTTTAAAGGCTGTTTATTGCAGCTGCCTCAATTTTTGAAACTTGCACAGAAACTGTCATGCCTTGCACTGGTAGGGTAGACGTCGGTTACGGAAGCCAACCCCGGGACCCCGATTTTTACCCCGGGGATGGACAGCAGATCCCTGGCCACCCCAGCACTATCTTTCTGCCTAGCAGCCAGCCGTGCTGCCTCTATTGTGAGCACTAAGCAGAGCCATTGTGATACAGCTGAAACGTGGACTGCACTGCAGTCACTCTAGCAGCTGCAGATGCTGAGACAGGTCCTGCAGTGCAGGTAATATCTGAGTTTGCTGCTTGTTGCCCAGACCCCAGAGTGCTGTTGAGTCACCTGCCTGGTGACTCTACAGCATGGCTTGGGCAGCATCCACAGACTGCCTGCTGTTAGTAGGCCTGCTAGTGCAGAGACAGTGCCAGTGCCCAAGTAACTAAGACTTTTAGGCTAGTGCTTCATGGCGAGCAGCCAAAGAGAATAACTGTTAAACATTTGCAGTTTTGGAAACTTGGCAGACAGGACTTAAAGAATTAAATTTCTAGCCTTCCATGTAGGCTAATCAGTTCTGCAGGCCAGCCACCTGGCCTTTAGAACTGATTAGCCTACACAACAGGTGAAGCACATTATCATACAGTTCATCCCCGGGGATCCTCGGGGCCCCAGGGATGAACATTTTTCGTCCCCATTTCCCCGGGGATGAAATTTATGCCCGGGGTTGGCTTCCCTAACGTCGGTGCTCGTATGTACCGGCTAAGGCCCAAGATGGCTGCTGGATAAATAGCTGGGCCGGATAGGAATGGCTATTTATCTGACAGCCGGATGAATATCCTGTGCCCCTGTTAAAACCATTGTGCTACTTGTAATCTTTACTTTTTAAAACAACTAAAAAGTTAGTTAAGTAATGAACTCTGCCTTTATGATACTGTTGAATTTGGTCTTGATATTCTACTATTGTGTTGCATGTTATGGGCCAAGTTATTTTTTACGCAACTAACGATTAGTTTAACAGTTTAACACCCCTTTGATGCTGCATGGTTCTATTAGATTATCGTGAGGATGGAGAGGAAGTGCCAGCCTATCTTGCCCGCGGGTGCGACCGTCTTTACAAAGCACTCAGGGAGTGGGCTAATGACCCTGATCTCAAGAAAGTAAGTTTGCTTATTTGTTCAAATTGAAAATTACATTATTATTATTTAAACACTATAATTTGGAAATTCTGTGCATTGTACCAATTAGCAGCAGCCATTACAAGGCTGATGCCAGTAGTGTAAGGCCGAGAACATGACCAAAAACAGCGAAACAGAGCAAAGTTAACATTTGATATTTGATATAGCCATCGGTGCACACTGATTTTCAGTTTGATACCAACAATTTATGTTGTGGTGCAGTAAGCACGTATGCAAATAACAATACCTTAATGCTTAAGTCAGAGTTGAAACATCTCGAACAATGTCAGTGAGTTATTACCTTGTGCACTGTCATGGCATGAGGCCAAACTGCATGAGACGAAGAACATCAATAGGCTGAGAACGAGTCCAACAACGAGGATGAGGCCATCAAATCTGTCCACGAGGCCATGTTGGTGTCAAGAACTTAACATTAGTGATTGCAATCCCGGAATTGAGAATCTGGGATTGAATTCTCAATCTCGGGATTCGGGATTGAGAAATTTGTAATCCGAGGATCCCATTTCAGGATTAGGCTTACAGATTGGTCGTCACTTTGGTATCCCCAATTGACTTTTTTATGCACAGGGCCCCTACGGAAGATATATCCGAACTGTAGAGAGTGACAGTGACTGTCAAAATACAGTTTTACGCCAACAGCATGATGTAGTACTCTAGCGCTTATAAAATATTCACTAGACTGCTAAAATTCTTATTTCTTTCATTTACCACGCAAAAAAGTACAATTTTAGCTAATTTTATGTAATCCTGATATCCCGGGATTGAGACGTCGCCTATCCCAGGATTTGGGATTGGCGAAAACGGCCGGGATTCGGGATCCCAGGATTGCAGTCCCTATTTAACATACTTGTGTGTGTGTGATGTTTGACAGCCTGGGAGGAAGAGATGCAACATTCCAGACACTGTGTCACATCGGCGTCTTCTGAGTGATTTCGAAAAAGAACTCCTTTACATTCAGGTTAAACCATTTTCATTATTTATTAAACCAATGTGGTTTCGAGATTGATTTCTCTCATTTGTTGTGATAACTTGTTTTGTGGCATATAGTGTTTCTGCAAGCATAATATATTTTATGCTTGCACACTTTATTACAGAATTTTATTTGCTTTGCTGTCTCTGACAGTATGCATTGTTGCACACTGAATAATCGTGGTGATTAATTGATAGCCCGAATTTTAGTTTTTTATATAACTTTTTATGCTCTGTGCACTGTGCAGAATGGAAGCCATGATGCAAAACGGAAGTCTGCTATCAAACGCCGGAAATCCGAAACTCCTGCCAAGAAAGTTGGCCGTGGACGACCAAAGCTGGACAGTACCATATAAGAGACTGCTGTCCTAGGTCATGAATCTATGACTCACAAAGGCAGCATTGTTAATTCAACCACCAGAATTGTAAAGCAACAGATTGGTAGTGCTCATTGGTATATGCTGGTAACCAGGTTTTAAGTGCTGTTTTTGGCATTTTGTTTATTTTTTTTTCTACAGAGATAACATCCTCAGCTGATTTCAGGTCATTGTATTTTAGCCAGTAAATTTGTTATGTGTTTGTGTCTGTTAAAGTTTGTAGTAGATTGTAGAACTCTGGACATGGGATAGGAGGTTTTTTATCATTGGCTATCAAGCGAAGGTAGATGTTAGCTGTGTGTTGTCTCCGTGTGTCTGTGCGCCGATTCTCACGGGATTTAATACAGCACTGCCAGTATACGTACATACGTGTGAGTTATGTAGGTATGTTTGTATCTTTTATATCTTGGAATCATAGGTGTTTGTTGTGACATACAATCAGGTTAGGTGGTGACTGCGACTGTTTCGGCGTGTGAGATATCAGTTATTAGTTTGCTCTTAGTTAATGTTTGGAGAGTCAGGGAGGTAGTTTATAGTTGATGTGATACTGTCGTACATTGTACAGGCATTTGTTCTTATTTGTATTGTTCACCAGCTGGATTTGATTGCTGTGTCTGAATGTCTAACTGGCAAATTGTTAGGACTCAAACCAGTCTTTGGCGATACAGTAGACTGGAGTGATTTGACCTTGACCTTGGCAATTTAGATGCATTAAAAAGAAGATTATGTTGATTAGATCGAGTGATGTATGGCGATAGATAACATGAAGTAGAGTAGACAGACACTGGTCCTGGAAAAAACTTCACGGGAAACATCTCTTGTTGGATGTGGATAGTTGTGGCCTGTGCCAAGAGGATGCACATGTTAGGTATCACCAGGAAATCAGCTGACTCAACTTTGTAGGGAAAACGCTGTTAAAATGCTGGAAATATTTTTTGCCGGAAAGGATGAAGTGGTACACCATTAAAGTCACATTACTAATTTGGAGCTAATTTTCTTAAATTCATGACGTTGTAAAACGTGTGCATTCATTTATTTTTAAAGCAACTACTTTATGGGTGCAGTTCATTCTGTACTGGCATCTGAAGCTACACTGTTGTTCCGTAGCACCGAATGTGCCCTTCGAAGTTACTGCTATTTGCAGCATTTCACATGTTATGTGTAAGTTACTGTTGCCTAATTAGGACACGTTTATGTAAGGCAGACATTTTACCAACTGCATTTCCTACTCAGGTTACAAATGCTATCTGGCTATCATGTGACAGAATAAATTTGTTACAGTAACATTTATTTTTGCAGATGTGTGCTTTTTCTTTTGATGTCAGCAGTAGAGATGGCATGCAGTGACAATGCCGCATATTTGCAGTGGTCCATGTTTGATATCACAATGACATGACATTTGTATGGTATTTTAGACTGTGTAGTTGTTTATTACATTTGTATATTTTAAAAACTTACCAGTTTACAACTGTGTGTAAGGACGATGTGATGATATCAGTCCTCTAAAACAGCAAAAATCATTGGGGTAACCTTAGGTGGGGCTATGCATATGGTGTCCTTACAAGCTGACTTAGTTGGTAATCACTAACATAGTCTAAAGCCTTCTTCATTTGATGTTATTTGTCTTATTAGGCCTACTTGCCCAATGATTAGCGTAGCAGCCAATTTTGTTCCAAATTTTGTTGCCACGGCAATGGGGGTCAATCGGAAAAAAATGCAATTGGCAGCATTCGATGGCCCATCCCCGAAAACCCCCCTATAGGCGCAAAAATCTTTTACGCAAGCCGAGTTATAGCCAATTTTGTCTCAAATTTCGTTGCCATGGCAACGGGGGTCAACCAGGGGTAAATATAAATGTCACCGTTAATTAGGCCATCCCCAAAAACCATATCCTGCAACCAAAAATTACAACTCCTATCTTGCACAACCAAAGTTGTGACAGTTTAAAGAATTTTTAAATTTTCCCCATAGGCGCCATTGTAATTTTTTCAAATTTTCCGAATAAATAAGTGAAAAATAAAATTTTTATTTTATAACAATAAAAAGGCACTTCCTTGCGCTGAATCGCGTCATTTGACGTATTAAGCGTAAAAATCGGTCTAACGGACTCGCCTGTAGGCGAGTTCAAGAATCAAAAAAAGTGTAGTAAATTTCAAACAGGAGGGGTGTATATTTTACCTGTATGGGGATCAAAAACCCCTGGGCGGATTAAGCCCAAATTTTTTTTGGTGGTGGGCGTCCATGACGTAATCACGCCATTCAAATTAGGTGATGATCGGTTCAGGGGTTTTGGGTTGGCTGAGGGTCAAAGTTTGCCTTTTCCCATATACTTTGAACTTTTGAAGGTTGTACAACACTCACACTATCGTGTGAGGTGTGATATGGAAATTAACACAAAGTTTACCATATGGCATGCAGTGTTACTTTCCGTTATGTGGCTTAACAGTAATTGCATTTAAACTGTGTTAGCCAGTCTGTGTTACAGGCAGCGTTACTGTCAGCTTTAGGCCAGCATTTGAATCTTACTTATGCAACATGTTATTGAAAATGCAACAAAAGAGTTTTTTGCTGTTACTGTGGTGCTTTGCAGTTCGTCTGAATTCAAATGATGCGTATTATTACGGACTAAGCATCATACAATCATCCTGACATTACCTACACTGTTACAGTTACGTCTGTCGTTGCATGTGAAATCATGTGTTGCAATGTGTGAATCACTTAAACCTATCTGCAGCATGAAACAGCATTGAGGTTCAGAGATTTTATGAGAATTGCACTTGCTGCCAACGGTTTTAATTATGGAACACATTTTGAATCCATTTGTTGTAGTGAATAATGTGTGAACAGTTTGACATTCTGTGCTTTCCTGTGATGTAGTTGTTTCTCTTTTTCAACTGAGATACTACTATGCAGTTTTGTCTGCAGATATCCAGTATGTTATAAAAATTACCCGCTCTCTTAATAGATGTAATATGAACTGCATTCAGTTGTTAGCTGTGTGAGGTTATGTATTTGGTATTTTTTGCTGTCATGAATGGTAAATAAAATAATAGTACAAGTACAATGGGTAACTTGCCGTGATGTAGTTTAGTTGTCTCTCTAAGGCACGAGAGTTCGAGTCACAAAAATGACTAAAGTCCACTGTTGGACTCCAGTACTATATCATTGGTAACTTGCAGGTGAAAAATGTGCACACCATATTGTACTGGTACTGATCTCATATAACGAACTTGTGCGTGCTACGCTGCAGTAGCTTAGTGAACAATTGTGGCTGGTTTTCTATTTGGTTGCGGTAGTCTTTTATTTTCATGATGTTGCATCTCTGTATAATGCAGCTGCTTGTTGGCGTTTTGTTGCGAATTGGCGGTGAAGTACTGTATGCTTTGTTACCGTTATTGTTGCAATAGTGTAGAGTAACTGCATGTTATTTATTTCAGTCTGTTTATATGTAAATACTGTCTGTTTCGGTGTGTTGTAGTTGTTACTGCTCATGTGTGAAGTTATGTCTATAGTATGCTGACATCATGTTATTAGAACCAGAGGTAAACAGAACTTTTTTTGTCGCTGCCTCTGTTGTTTCAATGCGCTTGTTGTGGTAATTTTTTTCAGCGGTGGCAACATTTACAAATTTCTCTACCCTATTATATGTAGACAGTCTTCATTTCCTCCAGTGTTACTTCTTATTCGTATATTTGGCATTTATTATCACTCAGTTTCACTCGTGAATGTCCGAACTTTGCCAGTTATGAACTGACAGTTGCAATATGACAGATGAAATAATTATGCAGGTGGCTTCATTGGGTTATTTTGTTCTTAAGTGTTATGACATATAGCTCCTTGCAGGAGGGTGTTATTAGACATTTTACACATGTTTATCCTAGTCCTTATTTGCTCCTACAAATGCAGTTTCTCAACAACAGCTCTACATGTCATTTGTGTTTCTTCTTCATTACCTATTCCTCCAATAATGGTTAAGCTGAATGAAGACAAATAAGTATAGATATACTTGATATGATAATACCAGTACTTTGTTACAGTCACATTCCACTATTCTTAGCTTGCAACGAGTATCATTCATTTATCATTTTTGCTGACTTGTTAATATTATAGATGCATAATCATTAAACATATTAAACTACCATACTCTGTGTTAGCATATAAAATGAAAACAACGAAATTTTCTTATATAGTTGCAAAATTACATCATCATTACAAATGCATTACGCTGGCCATATTTTTATCCTTTCACAAGCAGGATAACCATATTAGACTGTAAAGTGTAGTTACTGACTTCTTTGTAATCAACTTAAAAAGTGGCCACGCCTGTGCAAAATGCACAGGCACACACACTCATAAGGACAAATCTGATGAACATGTGATGTTCTCTAAGCAGAGATAATAAAGAATTTACTAATGAGAATTTACCATTAGTACATGAAAACAATTGCATGTAAACATTAACGGAACAAAAAAATATTTCTTACTACGATGGAAATGTGTAGTTATCTTACATAGCACAGACTGGGATAAAATTTGAACTGTCAAACATATCGCAACACCACATGATGAAAATCCACCAATGTGAAAAGATAAGGTGACGAAATGTAATATTTCAAGAAACATATGCAACACACACAGAACACAATGAAACACTTCAGCAAAATTGATTAACATCTAAACATGAGTGCATTACTGCGAAACAAATCCAAAAAGAACGACAGGGTATCTGGACCCAGTCACTAGGAGCGCCGAAAGAACGACGTCAGTTTGTGAAAGCGGTACTTATTAGACCGCAGTACTTCAAGGCCTTCGGTCGAATTCATCGTACGACAGTTTTCCGCGCTGAGTCCAGAGAACGTGCTGTCGCGCAGGCGCGGGTAGCTGCGTCGAAAGTGGTTGGAAGCGATGCGATGCAGACTGTTGTAGACTCGGTCACACTCGGCAACGTCTATCTCCGTGGCATCTCCCTGACGAAACCCGTCGGCAATCCGACGACGAATATAGAGGCCAAGGTCGCGATCAGTCTTCGACGCATCTACCGGCCACATCTCACAAAGCTTCAGAAACTTCCGATATCTAGAACCCGCAGCCATATCTTATAAACAGACAAAAAATATCAAGGTCGACGCAAAACCGGAAACACTTTTCTCGTCCGTCAAACACGACAACGAAAACGCGATCGAAAAAGAAATCACATATTAGTGATGTGTCAATATTTCGTTTCGTTATCGATACCGGTAATACAATCGAACCGTCAACGTTAATTTTATCATTGTAACTGTGACATGCCTAAAGCAGACGACACTTTTTAAAGCTTTTTACTGTATCAACGTATTTAATTAAAACTTGGCAGACTGTTTTATTGTGGCTAACTTTAAGAGCCCTATGATTTTCCGTATGATTATATTTACCGTGCGCAGATCGCACACGCTTACCGACAGCGTATGAACGAAGAGCTTTTTTGTTAATGTTGCTGCATATATTTTAGTTATGAGCAAAAAACTAACTTTAGAAATATTTGAGGCTGTTTGGCTACAGCAGCGTCGACAACTAAAGATTCTGTTCAGTGTTCAGCTGATATTCAGTTTCGAATCACGTCAACCTTTAGTACGAAAACCTGCCGCCCATGAACCATCCAGGGTGTCTTTAGATGACGTAATACCACCCAATCCAAGATGTCTTACAATCCATATCAGAAGTTCAAACCGTACACAGGCATAAAAATTAGACCTAACCGCAGCTTTAATGGACAGGGCATGCGAGCTCGCAGGGTCTATATCGTTTTCTGGGCCACACTGGACTGGACCGTGCGTGCGCACGGTCAATAACACGTGCTTTCCGTAGTTCCGTTTTTAATCGTAAGCAAAAGTTTTTTTAAAAAAATATGCAACGTTTAACTACAATTTTAGAGTTAATAACAATGTTTTTTTATTTTATTTCGTTGTACTGTGATTGTACCAAATTTTAATCAACTACTCGAGTACTCATCGAGCAGTAGAGTATTTGCACCGCACAACCCTATACGGTGTTTGATTTCCGGTTTTTGGTCGACTTTTAGTTATTTGTAATATGCATCGTTTGTTTGTGTTTTGTACTTTAAGTTTTTCGTCTGCTGTACTTATTGTACTGTTACTGAGAAGACGAAGACGAGCTACTGCACCGATTGTTAAACATATCGGTATATTTTTGTCACACATTGTCAGATTTTTTACGTGATTACACATTATTACATCATAGTCCCATCTACGGTACCACAAACGTCCGGTGTAACAGCTGACATTTTCTTTGATCTTATGTATATGGTCAAACTTCAACAAGTTGAAGACTTTTGACCCGTGGCCAGATTGGTGTAAAGTAGTGTGGGAGTGCATATTAGTCTTATCTTGTTGAAGTTTGGCCATACCTACTCTGATGATAATGCATAGTGCAGAGGGTATCTGCCTCTTTCGCCGAAAAAGCTATTATCAGCCCGGGGCGGACTGAAAAATTCTATTATCAGTCCGGGCGGAGGTAGGCGGACTGAGCTAAATATAGATCAGAAGGTGTCTGGTTTTTTCGTTTCTTTGCTGGTTCATCCCCTGGCTTGTTCGCCCTCTGGCTC
>Ga0209367_1005407_pt1 | contig 17692 bp, 16 predicted proteins | sample WorMetLIZISLAND2_FD_187412 | JGI IMG/M metagenome (GOLD analysis project Ga0209367, IMG submission 187412) | Marine gutless worms symbiont microbial communities from Max Planck institute for Marine Microbiology, Germany - Olavius geniculatus... ... | reverse complement strand
TGTTTTAGCTTGTCAGTTACTGAAATTTTGTGACCATGCTATCTGTTGCAATGCCCTCACACTGAATAATTCACAGAATTTAAATCTGGACTTTTTGGCAGTGAGTTTTTGAGTTCAATGAATTCGGGCACATGGGAGTGCTGGTAAATGCCTAATTTCAGGGATACTGAAGACTTACGCAAATTAGGCAAAGAATATTTAAATGCTTCACTATGCAAATTTGTCGTTTATTCTTTACAGCATTCTGAAACTTATGACATATCACACGTCTTTCTACCACTAACCATTGCTGAGTTATCAACACTCAAACAGGTCCGGTTTTTTTGGCCCACCCTGTACTACTCCTACTACTACTAAAACTACTATAATCACTACTACAACTACAGCAACTACAACTACAACAAGTAATGTCATGAATATCCCCCTCTCATTCATTGGAGACCCAGTATTTAGTACAAGTTCTATGGTATTGGCGAATCTACTTGCCACTAATTTCTTGTCTGCTTGCTCAAGTTCCGCTGCTCTTGACAAAACCTCTTTCAGTGCTGCTGCATTTTTCGCAATTTCCTGAAAATAACATTGAAAACAGAAATATAAAACAAATTCGGTTATGAAAAAGTTTGAATTCAGCCAACACTGTAATACGATGAAGTAATTTGAGCAAAGTTCACGTGCTGCACGATAGCAGCAGTCCTGCCACCTGGGCAACCGTGTACAGCATGCAATAGGATAATAGTGCATCTTGAAGCAGTACCCATATTTGAGGCCTCCGTACGGAAGACTTTTTGAATTTAGGAGGTCGATACTTACATTGCAATAAAACGTTCTATGCTTAAAATTTCATACACAGGTTGTCTAGGTCCTGCAGCCATTTCGGCGCAATTTACTCTTGAATGTGCACTGCAGCAAAAAGTTGAACAAAACATCAGAACTCATTATTATTATTATTAGTCCACCCGGAAACGACAGTTTTCGGGAGGACTTATGTTTTGCTGGAATTTATTATTATTATTTTCTTTTTTTTCCTCGCGTAATTTCCAAGCTCCGTCGACCGATCGGCGCAAAATTTTGCACGATGCTCTGAGCTTTGGTCCACTGACGACAAAGGTTAGTTGGCTAATGTCTACCTACCCTAGTCAACTTTTTTGGAAGACCATATTTCGGCCCCTAGGGGGTGCTGCGCCCCCAAATTTTTACACACGCCATAGAGTGACCAAGTCTTGCTAGCGCTCCCCCCAACGGGGAGCTGGGTCCCCCTTACAATTTTTTTCAAATGGGAGTCCAAAATTGGCTTAAGTGTAGTAAAGGAGCGCTTATAACTTCGGAGTTAGGGGGTGTAGCCCAAAGAAACTTTGGCACTAGACGTGCCTCTAGGTTGGGGTGTTAACGCAAGTACAACTTTTGGGGGCACCGCCCCCTTAAATTTTGGGAGGGCAAAAAACGTTCAAAAATTGGTGCGATTTATGACAACTTTCGAGTTTGAGCGCAACTATCTCTGGAACAGATGAAAATAGCGACAAAATGTAGGCTTAAACGGCGTTAACGAGAATAATCTTTCAGGCGTTGAACAAAAAAAATTTTGTGAACTTCAATCCACTACGAACAAAGTTATAAGCGCTCATGTTGACCTACCCTAAGTCAACAATGTGCGTTCTGCGTATGCCAATGCATTTGAGTTCGGGCCACGTGACTTTGGTGCCAGGAAAATTTCACCCCCCTAATTTCCCTCCCTTAGGGCGACGGGCGGACTCACGTTGGGCTTTGCCCAAAATTCCTAGTTATTATTACTATATATGTAAAAAACTTATTAGTTTACAACTGTGTGTAAGGACGATGTGATATCAGTCCTCTAAAACAGCAAAAATCATTTGGGTAACCTTAGATGGGGCTATACATATGGCTCCTTACAAGCTGACTTTAGTTGGTAATCACTAACATAGTCTATACCTGCTGTCGTGCATAAAAACTCTTAAAAATCCACAAATCCATCACGTTGCACATTTTTAAAAATCCACATTTAACCAAAAAAACCTGAAGCCACGAAAAACCCACTGGGTTGGGCATTTATAACCAACAGTTTTTTTTCAACCCTGGACGTAATGTCTACATGTTGTTTGTGAAGTATAACTGAGCTTTGAGAGCACTCGATATACCTGCTCAGTGGGTGGATTCACTCGTCTTCCTCGCAGCCATGCTAAACCAAATATTCACAAACAGCAACTGGTCTAACACAAGTCCACTAAACACAATTAGCACACCCAGCTGTCGCTACTACTACACAGTGAGTCGAAAGACATGGCATTAAACTTGTCCATGAATTGCCCAATTTAGTGACTCATTTTCAAAATTGTTTCAGTCTTTCACTCACTGAATTGGCAGATAATTTGCAAGAAAACGATCACTAAAGTTCCCGCCACAACTGAAAGGTGTCGCTAAACTGACTAACAGTGTACAAACAACTAGAATGAGAAATTTGAGCTAGTGCTCACGAGATGAACGAAAGCCTATAGCAGTTCCTGTTCGCAAACTATCAGTCTATCTCCAGCCATTTCATCGCAGTTCATTCTTGGAGTGTGCGCTACAGCCGAAAATCACAAAAATCAGTAGAAACCACTTATTTTGGAAGTTCAGGGTCTTTCAAAGTCATCAATGTTGATACGACTGAAAAGCGTCACTAGTGCTTGTTGTGATAGGCAGCAAGCCCATGCCTATTTGCAACCATTTTCACGAAAGACTGGCCAACAATGGTAAAATAACAACTTTTACGGGGGTACCGCTGTTTGATGCCCTCATGTGCAGGTTTCCTTGAACCTAGAAAATCCAGACTTGGACCATCGAAATCTACGTTCAATGGAGGAAATTTCATATGCAGCTTTTCCATGTCTATCTCAATTGATTTCAGCACAATTCGCTCTTGAAAAGTGTCTTGCAGCCCGAAATTGCCGAAAAATCCATAAAAATCTTTATTTTAGCATTCAAGGTCATCCAAGGACACTGAATTTGGTGGCAATCGATAGCCAGTGTACGACTTCTTTTTAGTGATTTATAGTAACCTAAGCCCTATCTTGCACCGTTATTGAGATATAGTGACCTATTGGCTAAAAATCACAAATTTTTCCCACCCCCTCTCATTTAGCGCCCTCGTTTGGGGTGACCCCGTTCGAATTTATGGAAAAGCTTTACGGTTCTTGAAACTAGAGTCTTCCAGCAGCCGACGGTGAAGATTTGGTGATCCTAGCTTGCACCATTTTTGACTGATCCACCCATGTGATGGACGGACAGACGGACGGACAGAATTGTGATGGCTAAGATGTGCTGAAAGCAGTAGGTGCTATCGCACGTAATAAAACTGCATCATTAACGACAGAACCTACGTTGGGATTAACAGATTCAACCGCCAGCCAGTGAGGACTGATGAAGACATGAATGACTGCTGCTGCCTCTCCAGTCTCCACCCGTCATAAAGATCAATTTACATATTGCTGAGATACACTGCAAAATTGTCACTTTACACCCTATCTGCAATCTGCTGACAGCAAAGAATCCTGCCACATCTTTGATGCATATATATGTACAGTGATTCTGCTAAATACCATTACCACTACCATGCGACCAATGAAGTTACATTAACTTCAGTGGTGATGCTGTGAGCCCAGGGCATGTTGTAAAAATGAGAATGTTGAAAGAAAGAACGACGTTCTGCATACCTGTCCACTCAACAGGCAAGTCAGGTACAATGGTCGGGTCATTAACAACAGGTTCGACTCTACGCTGAGGATGTGCATTTCTTGACGACAAGTCTGCACAACAACGCAACTCGCTAAAACACAGCTCATCCACAGAATACACAAAGTGGCTTTTCATGACGACTTTCCACAGCCATTTAATGTTCGTTTGCCATGCCTTTTCATGACTGTGTAACCGAGTGGATGTTGAGCAAGTCAGACACATCAATGAAAGCACACCACTAGTCAGAACATAAAACAAAACATGCGACATAATCCTGAACACAGTTCATAAATAAACTAAACAACAGATCAAACCGAGTCTTACAGCAATGATAATGTAAATAAAGGCTGAAAACATGCACACAGCTGTGGAATGTGGCAACCATTTGGTTTATTTTCCATGATTTTCCAGGACCTTTATCCACCCTGCTCATCACCAAAATTGTCAGAAAAATGCCAATATTTCTGTTTTAATAAAAGTTGAACAGTCAGTGTGAAAATGATGTCAAGTTAGAGTATGCCAATTGCCAATACAAAAAGTGGCGTGTTACTGGTGAAATGGAAACAATTTTTTACTTAGGGCGCGTTGCGCCAACGTCGTTCATGATCTCGGTTCAGCTGAACCTAGATCAAAAGTTGAACTCAGTTCACGCAGTATTACATTGCACCAAATTGAACTCCGATCAGCTGATCCGGTTCAGTTAAACGGCCGTGGTTAAACCATGGACGACTCTGATTGGTCAATCAAGCTCGGCCTACAGGCCAACTACTGTGGCGTCGCTATTTTTAGAACGTCATAGGGGCGTCACAGTCGCACACAATTACGACACAATTCAGTACCGATTGGCAGCAATTTGTTCGAATTTTAAGCTTCTCTGAAGTTGTCACACAATTTTCGCATCAGCAGTTGCATGATAAAGTTCCGAAAATACACATTTTGTGTTCCAATAGTTACTCAATAATTATTCTATGTCCGTTGTCAAGATAATATGTTTACCGTAGGTACGGCATAGCAACTGCGCATCGGCACTCAAGAAAGCTGTTTATTTATCCTTTAATTAATTTATCCAGCAAAAACACCTCAGAAAACCGATATAGCACAAATATAGCATATCCAGATCACAAGCATAATTGAATTGGACGTCTTATAAATCGATACGAATAAGTTTTTGTTGCTGTGGATAGGGTTCGTTCGTAAGTTTCCTGTAATAACAAAAGATCACCACCTAAAATGCAATTTATTTATCTATTTGTTAATTTATCAAGCACAAAAAGAACATGAAACGAATATGGTAGAAATCTAACATATTCAGATCATCAGTATAATTGCATTAGAGGTCTTATTATTCGATGCGAAGAAGTTTTTTAGGCAGGATAGGATTCGAATCGGACAATTTTTTTTGCAGCAATAGTATCCCGGAGAACATTCATTGCCTAGTGCGCATGCGTAACTGCGAGTTAAACCGAGATCAAAATTTGATCGGTGGTCAGATGGCAGTTCAGATTGAACGGGGATCAACGCTTGAACCGCTTTGGTGCAACGCAATTTACGGCTGAACTAGGTTCAAATTCAGATTTGACCTGGGTTCAAAGTTGAACGACGTTGGTGCAACGGGCCCTTAGAGTTACTTATGACAACAGTGTCAAATCTTACAAAATAGACCACCACTTCACATTTAATAAAGGATTTATATAAGTGATACGCTTTATCCCTTATTGTCCAATGCAATATTGCATTGGCTGAAGTTCAAGTGAGAGTGAGTGAGTAGGGTTAACTTCCCACCCTACACAGTATAGGTCATTCTGGGATGGCTTTTTCAGGCAAAATTCCACATACACATAATAACAGAACCTAAAATTGTAAGAATTGCCAATTATGACTGTGCACATGTAATGGTAATGTCAGTTTAATAATTTTCCCTGTTATCCTGAAGTTCAAACTCAAGTAAACTTACCGACCGCTCTTTCAAAATATTTGTTGCCATACTGGTCTTTTCCTACGTATATGTCATTTGGCGGAAGTCTTTTGTTAAACGACAACTTAAAGTTTTGCCACACAGTCTTCCAAACGTCTCCCAAATTACGCCCTGTCATTCTATTATCGATGCAAGTTGTGTACTTGTTTACTGTTTACTGTTTACATTTCGTCATAGAATGTTTAAATCCAATAGGGCTGTGCCATCCGAGTAATAGTCGACGCAATTTTTGCAAATATTTCTCACAATAAAAACGCTTTGCTCGAAAAGACACGCTACAGCATATACGGTTCCTGTTGCAATACTGATCTTCAAGGTCATTTAAGGTGAATAATTTTTATGTCATTTGAAAGCCAATATGCGACTTCCTATTAGTGATCAATAGCAACCTATAGGCCCTATTTCGCACTGTTTAGCCATTATAACGTGTATCGGCCTTTAAAGACATTCAAAGTCAATAATTTTTATTTAATTTAACAGAGCGTATGCTATTTCCAATTAGTGATTAATAGTAACCAAGGCCGTATCTCTCACCGTTTCCGAAAAAAGGCCACTTTATTATAGCTTGAAACTTTCCACTGAAAATTACGGTCAACCGCTGCAGATTTAGACATGATTACTATTGACAACTTATAGGAAGTTGACACCGCCCTATCCGTTGGTACCGTCGCAGACCACCGTTTAGCCACAATACCACACAATTGACATTGCATAGTGCGTTATGACTCTTCAAAGTCATTTAAGGTCAACATGTGGAATGCTCTCCCAGAAAATATTGTTGCAACCACATCCCTGGCAATGTTTAAAGCTCGACTAAACGATTTTGACTTGGTTCGGTTTACATCTGTGTTTTAACAGGTTTTATTGTGTTGTCTTATTCGTATGTTTTTTTTTCTTTTTTGGGGGTCCATGTAAGAGGCTCTTGCAGCCCTTTGTGCCCTTGCTCAAGCCTTTTCATTACTCATTTTGTCAACTTTTTTTTATCTGCTTGTCTAAATAAATGATTTGATTTGATTTGAACAAAACGCTATTGGTCGGCATTAAACTGTCAGTCAAAATCTATTTGGCCTAGGCGTACGCCACAGACTGACTATAGGCTATAGCTGACTTACATACTTTGCCCCACTTCGTCTACGGTGGTCGTGCATGTATGGTATATGAACGTGTAGTGTATAGCCTATGATATAGTTAATGTCGAATAGTAGTTTGATAAGTTTCTTTTGATGAAAGCCGACGCGTAGGTACTGCATTCGTGTTGTGCACATTTGACTAGGCCTATAAGGCTGTTGCAGCAAGTTTTATGTACATCATAACTTATTACTTTTACCTCTCTTTCGTTTTCTCTTCTTTCATCCATTATTTTTTTCGTCGCCGTTTTCTCCTGACTTCCTTTAATTGAGCATAAAGAACGCTGAAGCTTTCCGGTCTGAGCGGAGCCCGACCTTCAAACGTTTTTGAGACTTTTGACGGACAAAATTTTTCGCACTGACTATTTGACCGGCAGCCGCTCAAATAGCTTGCAGGCTGTCTGACAGGTCAGAACAAAAAATCGCAGTCGCCCCCTAGCGAATAACATCAAATACAGTATACGCGCTACTGACTAGAATTCGCGTGAATATTAGACCCATGGTGTAAATTTTATGGCTTAGGATCAGAATTAGGGTCAGAATTAGGGTTAGCGTTTTTAAAAGATTTATGTGAGAATAATGAACATTAAAAGTTATATCTTACAATATGGGTGTTAAATTCGAGGTTTCTGCAGGCAAGCAAAAAAACTTGCCGTCTGGTAATCTGTGATAGCCAGGCTGCTTGCTAGGCTTAAGGTGCTAGTTGGTTGACTGGCGGATCCGTGATACCGAAGAGGTGCTACGGTTGAGGACGTCAGTTGCTCGGCTGCCGCACACGTTTTTAGCCGGTATTTATGTACGCCACTTGGCTAAAGCTATTCAAGCCAGTAACCGGTCAAATATCCGGTTCTCGTATATAGAGCTGGATACTGGACCGGTCAAACATCCGGCCCCCTCACGGGGACAGATGTTTGACCGGTCATGACTGGGCGCGTTTAACCGATGACAAAATTTGACCGGTCTTATAGCTTCTAAGATATTTGACCGGCAGTCGGTCTAATATCCTGTACCTAATTTTTTGCCAACCATAACGACGCACATCGCATACTTTGTGCGTTGTTTTTGACACAAAAATTGTAATGAAGACAGACGGATCACGCTTGAATTTGTGTTCCGAAAATATTATCTTTTTTCGTTTTCTCTCCTTTCGATGCTTTGAGCGTCTTTATCTCGGTGCCTTTGCCAGGTGCTCCATGCACATCATTATCATTTTTTGCAGCGAGACCATCGATCACAGCGTTTTTGTAGGCTTACTGTATAAGCTTCTCGACATAGATTTTTTTTCAAATAACCCATGATGACCATGATGATGATGATGATAATGACAGTGGCTTATATCCCTCCAAATCTGAAGTCGAAGTCGGGCGCATTTTTGAGCTCAAACCTTTCCCCCCGCTTCGGACTCTTTATTAAGAGTGTAGATTGCCCAGTGAAAAATAAAGAGAAAGTTTTGATCTACAGCCTTAACAAAACTTTTTCCTATTTTTCACTGGGCGCAAGCTGCGCCAATTACGTAGAGATAGAAGCCACTGGATGATGATGGTGGTGTTGATGTTGTTGGTATCATTGTTCACAGGCTGTTCCTAGACGACTCGCGATGGAGTTCAGCGTCCTAGATTTGGACAGTTTGAACGACTTTGACTTTTATCAGATGCGTCAGTTTGACGACGTGTTCAGCCCAGAACCCATTCCAGACGACAGCAGACACGGCGATCATCATAAAGTCGAGGAGGAACGACGGCAGCTGGATTACAGCCCGCTGTCGTCCAAGGTCGAGGACAGCAGCCTCGTCTTTAATCTGCAATCTCCTGCCGCCGCCATCACGTCGCCGCCGACATCCCTGTTCAGCATGCAGCGTCAGCACTGTGGCGAGATCCTACCGTCAGACGCTGGAAGATGCTCCACATCATCCGCCGCGTCTCCAGCGGACCCTACAGTCTCTGTGTCCGGCTGCTGCTTCGCTCCTGCTGCTGACGCCAAGGATGCTGACAACATCGACGTGAAGCCGGTGTCGGCACGAAGAGGACGCAAGCGCCTTCCTGAAACGGTTTGTGAACATTATATACGAGATACCGCGTCACGTGGCATAGTAATAATAACGACAGCAATTGTCACTAGGCCTATAATGCGCGGAAAGTTGGTTTATCTGTTTGTCTCTCTGTCTGTCATACCCCTAAGGCGCCTTCTGTGTTGCACGGTCGCGGACTCCGATCGCGGCGTTTAAGTCATTAGCCTTACGTACATGTGCCCCCACCGGGCCTTCCGTCTTTTCCCACGGGCAGCCTGAGGGGGTTGAGTTGCCGTCCGGCCATCAGTATAGTGTTCAGCACAGCGTGTAGTGCTTTGTAGCGCCATCTGACGAATGACGGTCACTTGAAGGTCTCCTCCCGCCCGTAAGCGGGGACTTTGATAGTAACCATAATTACAAATTAATAATATTCTATTAATGACCAGAAACACTCGGACAGCAAAAAAGTCTTCGTCGAAATGTCTGCAAAACACATGTTTAGAACGCGATTTTTTCAACTATCTTGCTCGCTATGCTATTCGATATTCGTTTATCATTTTGTTATGCGGCTGTTTAAGGTTTAAGCGGTAAACCTGTAGCTCTGTATGAAAAACGCATCTCAGAGCTACGGAGCTGCATCTGCCATATGGAATCACACACTGCCACCCGACACAGGTGAACGCGATCCGCCTCAACCCAAGCCAGACAGGCCAGCATACTCGATTTACGTGTACCCTGCAGACCGATGGAAGGCTGAGCGATTGTTAGTTTAGCCTACCGTTTTATTACCAGTCTGTTCTCAAGCCGCGTGAAAGTCTTTCCGGTTTGTCTGCCCGTTCGTCCCTCTCCTACAAGCTTCTAATTCGAAAACAAAAACCACAGAAAAACCAAAGTTGGAGTAAGTTTTCAAGGTCAGAGTATATGATGAGCGTTAAGGCGCGTAAAGAGCGACGCAACTGAACTGAACTGAAGGAACATAATTTGGTTTTTGACGAACTGACCAATGGGCAATTTGTCATTTTGTCAGAAACTGAACCGTGTCAGTTCAATTCAGGTACCTCGCTCTGTACGCGCTTTTAGAGTTGTTCAGTGCAGTGGTCGGATGTAAGCGGTCGGCCGCTTAACATTTCTACACTGGACCGACATTTTTAAAGTTTTCTAAGAGATGTGTGAAATGACGCGCGACGTTCGTTCTTGGTGATGGTTTGTGTTCAGTGCGTGACGAAAGAAGACGAGCGCAAGCAGCGTCGACGCGCCAGCAACCGACGAGCAGCTGAACGCTACCGGCAGAAGCAGAAGGCGACAGTGGATGACTTTAAAGCAGTACGATTATTCGCATATTGCTCTAAACTAATGTTGTTGTTGTTCTTCCGGCCGTTAAGCTGCAGGGAACGTTTTTTGAGAATGCAAATTTTGTTTTTCACGAATTTTAAGCAAAGCCGTAACCAGAATTTTGGTTCTGGAGGGGTTTGACCTTTCCTTTCCATTTTCTTTTTTCTTTTTTCCTTTTTTTCAATTTCACTTTTCGTTTTCCAGCTTTTTTTTACTTTTTTAGACTTTCTTTAAATACTGCCCAGTTTTTTATGTGCCGCCATATTAGCAAACGTCATACGATACAGCTAAAATGCCCATATGGATAAGCATCATGACATTGACCATAAAGTTTTGCAGTAAAGATTGGTAAGTTTTTAAGAATAAAACAAAACACGACGTATTTTTACGTTGAGGGATTTTGACTGATTGTAGTAATGACAAGAGGGTTTTTCGCATGGGGAAGTTTCTTCTGAGGAGTTTTGTCTGTTGTACCCCCGACACTTTCGAATGGTTTACGGTCGACTGGTTTCTTTGATAAGACAGCAGCAGGCTTTCTGTATAGGAAGTGATCAGTGGTCGAACTATTTGGACCTGGATGTTGACTCAGCTCAGTGTTTATTTCCGTTTGTTTACACGGCAACGCACCTGTTTGTGGCGCACGCGCACCGCGCTCAACCATGCGCACATCCGGTCATCAAACTTCTTATTGTATGTGCCGATTAAGTGATATCCGATATTGCGGTTTCTGTTCCGCGGGCTGCAATACCTTCGGAACAGTCTGCAGATATGATTTATCGCAGACAGATGCTTTCTAAACGCTTGATTGGTGAGATACTGATCAGATGAACGTTTCTTTCAAGGAATACTTTTTTTACACCTTTTCCTGATATTTTGTTTTTCATATTTCTCCCAGATCCGGATTACATGGAAAAAAATAATCGTATGTTTGGCTACTTTTGCAAATCATGTACGTCCCCAAAAGTGGCAGCTGATTGGCATGAGCTAATGATGCCACAGCGCACTATGCGGCCATCCACTGCCCACATCTGCGAACAGTGTGATTCGCGGTGCAGCCAGCAGACATACCGCCGGCCCAATCACCCAGATTAATACCCTGCTTATTGGCATCTCGCACCGATTTCCTCGTCCGAGGTTACGATGGGCGTTTTTTGGCTGGCAAAAATCGGGAAAAAAGCGAGCATGCACATTCCGTCCGAGGACGAGGAAATCGGCGCGTGTAGCCACGGCGAGCTGGCTCTAAGAACCCACGTTGCGCTCATCGTGCGCTTTTAGTGTGAGCTCTACGACAAGCACAAGATTCTCTTCAATCCGAAACGTAACTGCAATTGCTTACGGCGGAGATAATTTATTGAAGCGGCTGCGGTTCAGTGATTGACGAGCCGTTGTTCCGACCCTTGATGAGTCAATAGCTGGGTGTTGTTGGTATTTTGCTGACGTCGTCTGTTCACTCTGCCAACGGCCGACTGACCGCACGGTTAACACCTGTGTTTGTTAAATGGCTCGACAAGAAGGTAGTAAAACGGGGGCAGCAGCTGTCGGCTATAATAGCCTGGCTACGCCAAATAACGCCTTTAAACATGGAGTACAAAAACAACCCCCTCTAACGACAGACCCCATGACAGTCTCTTCTCTTTCGCAACAAAACCTCTTTTCTTTGTCATACCTTACTGCATGTTGAATTTTTGTAAAAAAAAAATTTGTTGCATTTCGTCCGAATAATTAGCTTCAACATAAAGCGTATTTGCGGCACTAAATTTTAATAGCTTTAGTAGCTTAAATTTTGGATGGAAAAATAACTCTCAATGTTGACGTGTTGAAAGCTTAATATGTACTGAGTGCTGAGTGTTCTGTCTTTTGACACCGCGGGAATTTAGGAAAAGGAAAGAAAAAATACAAAAAGGGGGTAGGAAGTGAAGAGCGAAATGAAAAAAAGAGGGAAACCCAAAAGTTAAAGAACGTGAATGCACACGAAATATGAGAAAAAGTAGTAATTTTATGAATAGTGGCCACGATTAACAAACTGCACGCGCAGCTGTTAACTCACTGCTTGAATGTGTGTATAATATGTTAGGAGCATCAGAAAACCGTCAAAGAGAATGCCAGACTTAAAGGAGAGAATAGGCGACTTGCGGCGGAGGCGAAGATGAAACAGCAGCTGATCGATCAGCTGGTAGCACAGCACAGCGCCAACTCCGTCTGTACGTCGCCAGTCAGCGCCGACTACCAGCGCCTCGTGTTATGTTACAACCAGGATGTCATGTTTATGTAATGATTGTGCGGAAGTATGCCACCCATCTTGAGTAGTCAGACAGCTCGGGTGGTTTCTTTGGTTACTCCCTCTTTCTCTCCTCTCCCTTCCCTTAGACGTAGGACCCCCTAAAATCCAGCTAGGGAATTTGGTGGGGCTCTGTCAGCTCTCCCAACAGGGTCTGGGGCAGAGCCCTAGCCGAAAATCAAAGTTGGTGCGTTTTAGCTTTAAAAATGAGATCTGGTGGCAACAATTTAATTGTTTATTTTTCCAAAAACAAACTGACCAAATTGGCAAATTTCGTGCAGTTTAGACGTATTCTTATGTTTTGTCTGGAGGATCGGGGAGGGCTGAGCCCCGGGCCCCCTTTCTTGTCTACGCCACTGCTCAAGTCCTTCCCCACTTTCGGACTCAAGTAGCCCTTCCTTCTTTTGTGGGTTTTTCTCTCTCTAGGGGAAGTTTTGCTAATAGTATAAATAAAAAATGGGAAAAGGAAAATGAAGTGAAAAGTTTAGTAAAAAGTGTAGATTGCCCAGCAAAAAGAGGTAGTTTTGATCCACATCTTTATGAAAACTTTCCTCTTTATTTCGCTGGGCGCAAGCTGTTTTTATCACGTATAGGGATAGAAGCCAATGATCTTGGGTGGTAGGACAATAATATGGAGGGTCACCGATGGCGTCCGTATATTTGGAAGGCCTTTAGATGCTTCTATGTGTAAGTTGTTTTATTATTCAGTTAAAAGTAGAAAAGTCAAACTCTGGAAATCCTTGATGTTGTGAGAACCGTTTTGGCTAGAGCAATTTAAACTACTGAGTGTTTTCATCAGCTAATACTCGTTTCGATTAATGTCTACCTTCACTACGAAAGACCGGCCATTGAAGTAACCACTCAAGATGTTCGTCCACAGGTGACGTAAGATGTCATACAATCTGGACGCCATATTGTGTAGTATTGCGTCACTCCCTGTACAGTACTGTTGTCTTGGGTGGTTTTGTGGGTGGCGGGTTTTTTGTAGAAAAAGTAGACATTAATCGAAACCGAATATCAGCTGACAAGAATGCTCACAATTTAGAGACAATCGTTGAAACTGCTTTAGCCAAAACCGTCTTCACAATACCAAATATTTTTAAAATTCGATTCAGCTGCCTAAGAGTAATTCACATCGGCAACTACACGCAACATGGGTATAAAAACGTCCATACTCTGCCGTCCGTGCCGCTCCACAACTGTTTTACCACCCAAGATGTCTGCACCCAAGAAACAACAGAAACCGCCCAAGCTGTTCGACTACCGTATTGAGCCAACCCACTGTCTATCGCCATAGGCATGTTCTGTTTGTGTTCAGACCCACCACGATTTTGTAATGTTTTTTGTCAAACCATGTCGTTTTTAAAACTCTGAATAGGATAAGCTTACTAAACATGCTCTTCTGTTTACCGAAATTCGTTAATTTTTATTAACAATTTTGGACTTTGTTTTCACAAATTTCGCCGCAAAAGCCGACTTTTACTGGATTTTTCTTGCTGTTGAAGTTTTTTGTAATGCGGCCGTAATAATAAGCCACATTACGTGCCTTGTCTGTCCGACTGTCTCGTTCGTACGGATTTTTAACAAAAATACATATAGAAAAACGAAAAATTGTATAAAAAAATTTTTCAGGTAGGAGTTCAAATAGGTTAAGGATGAAGTAAAGATCATCTGACATCAAAAACTTGCAATAAAACTCGCACATATCTTGGTGTAAATCACTGCTTTTCCGGTAACCCACGCCTCAATTTACTATCCCGGCCCCGAAATCTCATGCTGAACGGACAGCCGCATATATCATGCCGGCATCCGGCACTGACGTGTTTTTTTTGTTTATAAAGGAAAATTTTTACATCTATGTATCTTGGTCAAGTACAACGACTAGAGTCTAAGACTATAATCCCATCCGTCCAACCTATTGGCCTATAGTCCAACGGACTATAGGCCCGTCCGTTGCCGTTAGGCGGCGCCATCGGGCGCATTATGTTTTTACGTCGTCAGTCCGTCCGTCCGTCTGTCTTTCCGTCTGACCGTGATGTTTTTGCGGCATTATTTATGAAGAATCTTGAAGAATTTACACCAAACTTTTGTCATAGTGCACCTTAGGAATAGAATGAAATTATGTTCCAGTGTCAAGAAATGAACTAACCTTATTGGTTCTTCCTGGCCATTTTAGTAATTTGTCCCAGCGGCAAAAGCGTCAAATGTAGAACTCGACGCACAGCGTGAAGTTCTAAACGTTCAGTTGTTGTTTAAGCCAGCATGCGTTTTTACGAGTTAATGCTAGGCCGGGTTTCCTAGTAGCGAGTTTGAGAGACTTGTTGCAACTTGAGCGGAACATTTTTCCATTCTGCTCGTTTGAATCTCACACACTAGTACGGTGACATCGATTGAAGCTGTTGTTATCTGGCGGACAAGCGAGTGAACAGTGATCGTGTTGTTGTTTATTTTGCAATGGTTTAATTGTATGGTTGTGACTGACTGCTAGTCTCTGTGGTTTGACTACTTTGCCTTAGTATTCGGCCGTTCTAATAGGCCGCAATATGGGTATTGCCCGTCCGTTCGTCTGTGCTGCACGGGCTTCTAACTCGAAAACGCATGGGCGGTGCTAGGAATCTGAAGCTGGGGGCAACGTGGGGGTAAAAGCCGGGGCACTGGGGGATATTTTTTCGTGTGGGTCAAACGTGATCTTTATATTCAGTTGTTGTGTGCAAAGCCCGTGGTCGGGAGATCAAGGAAGCAAAGTAGCCCCTATAAAACTGAAACACTGTTAGCTTTTGGACTTTTAATGGAAACCGCAAATTTAATATTTGGAAGTGCAAAAAGTCACAGATGTCGGTGTTGTATTGCAAAAATGACGTTTAATAAGTCGCACTTTGGCATGTGTATGGTTACCAGAGGACACTTTATCACCATTATAATTTCTTCTGTGTGGCAGCTGGGGGGGGCAAGGGCAAGGGCACAGAAAAGGGGGCATCTGCCTTCTGCTCCCACCCCCATCTAGCGCCGCCCGTGCAAAAACAAAAAGGCCTGAGAATACCATAATTGGTGTCAACTTTCCTCAGCAATTGGAGTGCCAATTTCTAGTTTAGAAGGTCAGATCTCAAGGGTAGGGTTAGAGTCAGGATTGCGAGGCCCTAGGCGGACGGCCGCAAAATATGTCGGTACTGAGCCGACGTATTTTTCAAGTTGTACAACAAAAACTGTTTTGCGATGATAACGTTATTATTGTTGACATGACAGTGTGTGGTCTTGTTATGATGTAAGTAAAGACTGTCGCACTCGCATTCCAGGTTCTGCCGTCTTTCTGAGCGTCTCAAGTGTTTTTGTGCATTTATGTCTTTGTTTAGCTGAAAATTGTTGTTTTCGTGTTCTTTTTGCATTAATATGACGTTATTTGGTGGCGGACGCAAATATGGTTTAATTATCCGGCAAATTTACAATTCTTTGGCATCTGGGTGAATTTTTGGCCGTTTGTCTTTTTAAAGATCGGCAATTTTGTGAAATTGGTGGTAAATTCGAGATTAGTTAAAGCTAAGGTGATCTTTGCGTCCGTCGCTTTTACGGCACTGACTTGCCGTCGATCTCAAGCGGGAAATTTCTCAGGATAAAAATAATATCCGTCCGTTGCATTACTGGATTTTCGGTTTTAAACCAAGGCAAGATTTTGGAAAGACAGTCTATAACGCTTGTTATATTGTGTAATTTACTGTAAGTTACTTTAATTCCCACAATTCTTATTTTGTTTTGTGACAACATCGAATTTTAACATAATTAGAAAAACGAGTGTGAGTTAACAATATTATTATTATTGTATTTAACCAATGAGTGAGATTTTCTGCGTGTTGTTAAGTAAAGATATGAGACTTGCGTGAAATTTTGCAGTATTTAAAATGATACCAATGATAATAATATTTAATATCCTGTTGTTTGTTCAACTTTGTTGTAATACTGTTCAAGTTGCTATTGCTGTTCTTGTCGTAATTATTGTCAAAATCATCTTTGTCATAAACATTGGGCTCCGTGCCAGCAGAAGTCTTAATTTCAATTTTTGTTTGGTTTTTCTCGTGCAGTCCTTTGCGCTAACGGAATAGTTTCACTTTAGTTTCTGCTAAGTTCTGCAGTACAATATTACGGTGCAACGTTTGTTCAGTTATTCCTGGAGCAGATTACTTTTGTGCAAAATACTTTAGGTCGTCATTTTCAGGGGCATATTACCCAGCTTCTTCTCCATGCAGGACACAGGCCCACAGGTCGGATAGGCCCATTAGGCTAAGTAAAAAAAATTACTGAAATTTATTGCGTCTGTTGTATGTTTATCAGAATTTTTTTCTTTCTACTAGATAGAACAACAGTGATGTTGTAAAACATTTTACAGTTTTTTTGTTGTATCCACAATGTCATTTTAAAATCGAACAGATAAAAAAATTGGGATAGATCATTGTTCATCCCCAGATTTTTTCTCATCGGCGGGAGTAGATAGCCCTTTCTTGCACCATAGCCCCAAGCCCACAGAATTGTTAATACGCCCCTGCGGGTTTCGTGCAGTCTTTGTGTATAATATTTCGTTTTAAACTACATAGTCATACTTCCGGAATTGTTTGTTAGTAGCTGTGTTTTGTTTCACATTCATAGTCTCATATTATGTTAGTGTGCGTATATACACATTTGAGTTATTTGTACTATTATGTTTCTGACATATTGTTCGCATGAAAACGTGCGCAGTTAAAACTCTGTCTCAACAGTGTACAACACAACTGAGCAGTTTAGGAATTATCACCGCGAAAATACTCTGATCAAAGTATAGGGATTTTTTGTCTATTTTGTACAGGTTACATAACATTTTGTATGTTTACAAGCTAAGTTGCTTTTGTACTTTGTAATGATTGTGTTTAGAACAATTTTGCTTCATGACTTAACAAATTGTTGTTTTTGGCGTTTGGTACTTCCACTGTTTGTCCATAGGCCTAGCGTATTGACGTTGATTGCCAGTTGACGAATCTGCACAGTTTTCGTTTTGGTTATTGTAAGTATATGATTATGACCGTATACGAGGTAATCTTATTGACTGCTGTTGAACAGTTTTTGCTTCATTCATATGACTGTGTCAATATGTGTATACACGTATTATATGTTATTGTCAGTTGCGTTTTTAGCCTGCAATATCTCGGGACACGGCCCCATGGCAAGTGCGGTAGCGCGAGCCTATAACGGGGGGCTGGGGCAGAATCCTCAGCGGGGTC
>Ga0209367_1005406_pt1 | contig 17698 bp, 11 predicted proteins | sample WorMetLIZISLAND2_FD_187412 | JGI IMG/M metagenome (GOLD analysis project Ga0209367, IMG submission 187412) | Marine gutless worms symbiont microbial communities from Max Planck institute for Marine Microbiology, Germany - Olavius geniculatus... ... | reverse complement strand
ATGGTCAGATGACATTGAGCAGTGGTGTGGGGCAACCCTGCAGGAGTTGAGCCACGCTGCCCTAGATAGGCAGCGGTGGGCAGCGATAGTAAGAATGGCGTCAGACACCAACGGGCATTGAGCCCATGGTTGTCGATGATGATGATGATGACTCCAGTAGTGTCAGTTTACATGCAGCCCGCCCGTCTGTCGTCTTAATCAATCTCATAGACAGCAGGTGGCCTAGCACTATTAACCCGCAGACAGCCGTTTGAAGTTCATTATGATGCTGCATGCTGCTGGGGTGGGGAGATGCACTATAGCCCACATGATGCGTGGTGCTCACTAGCTCTGACTACCTGCATAATTCTAGGGTTTAGACGTCGTCACAGGCATCCCAGTGAGCATTAATTGGCTGACTACAGGTGGTCTTATGTGCACTGTGTCAGCCAAGTTGCTTATAACCGAAGTAAGTCATGGCGCTGGGACCAAAAGAGTGCGTGCTTATAGCTGAATTGTGCATATATGGCTTGTGCTTATAAGCAAAGTTGACTGCCATTGACATAGCATAAACTGAAACAGGACTAGATGCACGTCGTGCATATAGGCGAAGTGTGCTTATAACCGATGTGCATACAAGTGGAGCCGACTGTAAATTGTTACCAAGTCTCATCATACACAGAATTCTATACTTAGCAGAAGCATCTTGTGAAAACCAACAATAAACATGTACATGTTCTTAATGTACTATTTTACATTACTAAACAAAATGCAACCAAACCATTTAAAAATGAAAAATGTTTAGTAAATTGTTTATTTTTATCTAACATAAATAACTATATACAAATAGCAAAAGTGGTATTTAATATTCAGCATTATCCGTGGGATGCCAGTAATGACAATAGTAAACACTACACAAACATGCCAAAAAGTGACTGTTGTGACCGCACCAGTTCACGTAGTCTTCAGTCAGACCTCGAGGACTGCGAATGAATATTGATGGAACATTCATTGGATACTGACAGAACCACATACAGTATTTAATCAAAAATGACTGCAATACTGAAAAACTTTACAAAATACCTCACTACGGTAACCAAATCCACTGCACATAACATATCAATCATGAACCTTTAGCAAATTATTTAAGATTTCATTATGCTCTCAGTTTGACGTTTTGCTATAGTTAACCAACAAGAATATATATGCACATTCATGTGTGCATAATTTTGATATAAAAAACAACAACGATGATAATAAAAATCAGCAGTACTGCATATCAATTATGCCAAATGTTAGTGTTTGTGTTATATTTGTCTTTCACTTTCATTACCACAGTCAACAACTCTTTGAAGTAAAAAAATGTACTAAAATAAAAAATAACCATGAGTAAAAATGACTGCAAAATGGTTTCTTTCTTGCTATAAGCTGATTTTGATAGATGACAAATACAAAAAAATATGTGAAAAAAGCAATACAGTGTACCAAAAAATAAACTACCATTTAACAAGCAGTACAGAAAACAAGATCAATTCCTGATGACTGAACATAATAATATAGTCATCTGCAAAGCTATGTGTTAAAATTATCATAGTGATATTTAATAAAAATTCAAACTGGGCCTTACAACGATAACACTAGCATAATAGCAGTTTAGTAAATCAACACCAGGCTAATGCATTGACTCAGTCAAATACCAGACATATCTACACGTTGCAACATCATTCACAAAAGTGACTGCCAAGAATTCACGAATCAAGTAAGTCTTTGAAGCAAAATACTTCAAATGCATACATCATCTGGAAGCTGAAGTTGGAGTGTTAGGCAGACCCATTTCTGATCTAAATGCTCACCAGTAGCAGGATACAACTTTGTAGTTACACCCGTTGCTTGGCCGCTGCAATAAAGACAGTACATGTATTAAAAACCATGAATGTCACCAATACCAAAGTCATAAAAACACCCTCAAAACAAAACTCTTAGTATAGCACTTTTATTGCATCAGCACAACTATTTACATTGGAAAGTTCAAATACTGTGCACCATTCTAATTGTTGACACCTCACTAATCATGCTATTAATGCAACCAGAAAATAATCGTGGGTCACTTGTACGGCAAATTAATAATTAACTTAACAATCACAAATAATGCTAATAATACTGTTATAATAATAATCATCAAAAAGTTATGAAACCTGATACTAGTTTCAATCTCCAGTTCATCAATATAGATTTCTTGTAAAACATCAATTTCTTGAGAAAGCTCGCTGCATGATAAACAAACATTTAAATATACATCATACAATTAATCCACTACATAGATGTAAGTGAAATATAACAGACACATTTTCATCAATGGAAAAATAATAATATCATTATTAGAACCAAAAAACTACATAAATAAAAAAGCAATGTAACTTTGTAAATCAAATAACAAAAAATTAATACACTGCTTAATTATAAACATCAGTCTTATCTTTGGTGTGGATTGATAGTCTAATGGTTAGTGTGTCAGACTCAAAAATCACAAGGTCGTGGGTTCGACTCACAGTCATTTGTAACAATCCTGGGTAAGTTGTTCCCATACCACAGCCTATTGATGCAATGCTCAAGTTTGAAGACCCTGCCAATTAACTAACCAAACAAGCCCAAGAACATTAAACCAGAGCTACCATATTTTCTAGACCGAGCTAAAACAATCGTGTTCAATCAACATTTCTAGCTTCTATTTCGTCCTAGCTGTCCTACAGTGCCTGTAAATGCAAACAGGGGCAGCTCAATAATCTGAAGGTTCGACAGTTGGAAAGCTTTAATGTTAATTCCTATACAGTATACACATCTACAAAGTACAAACATTTACTCTATCTCTACATTTCCTCTCAATCCTCAGTTGTGTCTAGCGGTAAGAGTTATAATCAGAGTCAGAGTTGTGAAAATGAATGTTGCAGTCTACATCTTCAGATTATCACGTCTTTAAACTATCAAACTTTTTGATTATACACATAACCATTCAAACAGTGCATGAAATGAAATAAAACATTATTGCACGAAACCATCAAATGATACATATAAAGTCATAACTCATTCACACTGCATCTACTAACTAACTTACGAAACAACATAACTTTTTGTGTCAGATGATAAAAAGTCTGACATAAAACTGAAAGTCAGTTCTATGATATCTGGCATACACATAATCAGACAATTCACTTATTTTCCCCTCTTCTTCTTTTCCAATTGTAATGGGAAAAAAGAATAAGAACGATGGGACCCTGGAAATATCAATTTATTAGTTATTAGAATATAAACCAAATCTTGCTGCTAGAGACGCGACGTTGTCGTGAGTGCGGAAGGGCAACGCTCACTCTGGCCAAGTAGCCCTGAAGGGGAGGAGCTTGCAGGAGTCGCGCGACCACTCAAGAGTGCCTGGGAAAAAACGCTGTACGGTACGAATGTAGAAAGAAGGATAGAAAAACAGAAAAGTTCGGGGAGCAAAGGGTAAAGACCAACAGTAAGTCCTGAGACAGAGGAGTCTGAGAAGCAAGGGGAAAGGACCAACAGTGGGTGCAGGGGAAATTGATTTGGGAGTGAAGAGATTGATCGATTAACGTTGAACGTATAGTGAACGTCGTGTATTGTGAATCTGATTCGTCGATGTCATCTGAATTTAACTAGCGTGAACTGTTGAATAGTCTTTGCTTGTGTCGATATCAGTCATCGTGTTACATAATACAACAGTGATAAACCAGTGCCTACTTTTGCTACCCGCTCAACACGCTATCACGTTCAGAAGTGCACAGATCCTCAGAGATAAATAATGTCAAGTTTAAGAGATTACGTTATGATCATAATTTTAAACTGCAAGAGTATAACCTTTCGATAAATTCTGTGTCAACTGCCGTCGCCATCGATGCGTTTGTTTACGTCTGAACATTTTCCGGTACACTATCTAAACGTTGACTGAACAAAATAAATTCACCAATAGGGATGGGCCAATAGTTCGAACTTCGAAATATCAATATATTAAATCGACATCGATACATCGTGTCGTATCGTCGAATTAAGTTTTTGGTATATTGCCATAATGATTTTTAAAAAAAAGTATATGCAACGAATGCGATGTGCTAAACTTTTTCTACAGTTTTATTATTTATAATATTAAGCAAGTTACAACGATAGATGTTAAAAACATTAATTTGCAAAATAATAAAGAACATAAAAACAGGTTTTTCACTTTTATAAAAACATGTAAAAACATACATAAAAACATTGAACCACCTTTAGCACAATAACATGTTAAAAACAAAAACCTACCATTTGCGAAGACTAAAGACCGGAATTTACTAAATGTTATTATGTAAATAATATATGTAACCGTGAATATGGTACAGATTGAAACAAGACTAAACGCAATTTGCCCCTGGGGAGATGACCACGTGCGATGTCTGTAAAATTAGCGTTGATTGTAGCTTTTGAGAGCAGCGTTGACGTCATATAACTGAAATGTACCTGTATGGAATTGTGTCACCTCTGAGAAATCGCTTTCTCTCCGTGATTGGAAGTCGGACACTAAGCTTCGTACGTAAACGGTACGGTCGGTTTTTCCTAGCAACAGCTGGCCTTCTTGTATGCATTAAGCTCATACTGTGACGACATGATCTCAAGACCAAAACTGTGAAAATTGTGATCAAGTAGCCCAGTGGAGTTTACTGGAGTACTAGATAAATAATTATAGCACATCTCTGCAAATCAATGTAGAGAGCAGTGCAAAAAATGACAAGAAGCCCAATTGTCGCTAGAGAGGGCCGACCGTACGCAGGTGTCGGAAGGCCAGCAAATTATTTTCGTGTCCTGTGAACAGGCTTAAATGTGTCTTTTTGTTACTATTCAATAGGAAACTTGGTCATGTCTCTCACCGTTTCTGAGATACGACGTATCATTTGGCCACAGCAGTTCATACTTACCTTCAAGGTTATTCAAGGTCAATGATTTTTTTTATTTTATCTGACATGGCTTATGCGACTCGCTGACTTCCCATTGATGATTAATAGCAATCTGTAGGCCATCTCACTCTCACTGTTTCGAAGATACGACGTACTACTTAGCCACAATAGCGCGTACTGACTTTTAAGTTCATCAAAGTTCGATGATTTTCATATCATCAAAAAGATGTATATGCGACATCATCACATTAGCGATTAATAGCAACCTTGGCTTTATTTCTCACCGTTTAGCCACAATAGGCCTACATCCGTAACAGACAAACAGACAAACAGACAACTAGTAGGCCTACTCGTAGAAAAAAGCCAGACTTTTAAGCTTACAGCTTAACGGTCGGCCCAAAAACCGGCTGACTCGTGTTAAAGTTATGAGTGAACACAAGTTAATTAAGTAGGCTATTTGATTAGTTTTTGAACCGACGTTTAGGCCTACGGCGTTTTTGTACAATAGGGACGTGAACGTGAACAGTGATGTACGTCGTCATCACGCTGTACTAAAAACAATTAGTTAGTAGATCCAGAGTTAGTCTCATCCAGAAATTGATCGTCGCTGAATCAAGATGATGACATTGCAAGTTCATTTCGCATGAAATACGAGCGCTTCGCGCACCGTCTGAACGTCAATATAACTAGTTAGGCCTATTAGTACGCAGGTTATCATTTAATTTAATTACTATTGGGATCGTGTGCGCGTTCGTTCGAAAGCGCGATCTGGCGTGACCGACCGTTGCCTTGAATCAATGGAGCGTTTCCTCGTATCTCAAACAAAATCACAGGAGTGGACAACATGTTTTCCCAGTCCGTAGCTACATCATAGCAACGTACGTTGTTATAGCAACAGTGACTGACACTAGCAGAGACGACATTGTGCGAATGTGCGGTGCCAAATGCAAAGACAACAATATTTTTTGACAACAAGAAGGTAATTACTATAAAAATTCTGCAATTGTATAGACTGTTAAAGTTAAATAAAATACAGTAAGAAAATTTGTGTGTTTTTACACATTTTTTTGTATTCTGCATCTTTATAAAAATTGTTTCAATTTTACATAATGCTCCTGATTACTTAGTCTTAACAGCAAATATGCTGACAATATTTTTGCTTTGCGTATTAGCTACTCCAAGCCGCATTTGATACTGTTGATCACCCGATCTTACTGCGTCGTTTGGTGACTTCTCACGGCGTAACGGTGTCGTTCACGCGTGGATCAGTTCGTACCTCGCTAACCGCACTCAGTACGTCCGCTGTCCTGGATCCAGTCGCTCGTCGTTTTCCAGGCTTGACTACGGCTCCGCAACTTTTGCCGGCCTTCCGAAGCAACTTACGGACAGGCTTCAGTCTGGGCAGAACACCGCTGCACAACTGATTTTCAAAGCTGGTCGTCAGGACCACATTCAGTCGTTACTGCGCAGATTGCACAGGCTTCGGATGCCAGAACGCGTTTCGTTCCGGCTGGCAGTGCTGGTGTCGCTGCCTCCACGGCTCTGCACCTGACTACCTGGCTCTTCAGCGCGTGTCACACCTCAACGCACGTCGACGACTGCGCTCTTCGACTACATCAGCGCTGGTCGCTCCACGCACTGTGCGTTCTGCCATTGGCGACCACACCTTTCCAGCGACTGCTGCATCGGTCTGGAACAGTTTGCCCGAGTAGGTCCCGTCGTCTCCGTCGTTGCAAGTTTTTCGCAGCAGAATGAAAACCGAACTTTTTGCCCGGTCTTACAGTCATAACTAACAACGTCCCATTGCACTGTCTACTATTACGTGACTTCACTGTTTAGGCTTATTGTTACGTGTCCTTGTAGTCTTAGGACTTAACGCCACGCTAAAGTTAATTTGTCCTTCATCATCATCATCATCATCATCATCATCATCATCATCAATAATAATATAGTCATCTTCAAAGCTAACCGTGCGCATCAAGTAAAACCGCATTAATGTTTAAGACGCGATGAAATTTTTAGTAACTTTGTTGCAACGACAGCTTTGAATAAAATTTCGAAAATCGGCCAATAAATTGACGAGGTTAACAAGTTATGAATTTTACTAGTTTACTTTTTGTGAACCATCCGGATGCTGGTCAAAAGTGATGTATATTGCAGATTTGAAGAGGACAAAACCGCAGTAATAGCATGTCAAATTGGCGCAAGCCACCATCTGCTCAGTTCACTTTTCCGACAGTAAGTTTTTAGTTGTTTTTGTACTGTTGTACCTGTAGTCGAGTCTTTATAACATTATCACGCGGTCGGTCGTCTTATCCGTCCGTGCGTCTCTCTGCTTGTCTCGTACGGGTTGCTAGCTTTATTAAGGGGCTGGTTATAGCAATCAAGATTAGCGTACCTTAAAAGACGAGTAACCGGTTTGCCAATTTTAGCTTAAAAGTCAAAGGTACCAGAAATTGGACGTCAAAAATTTCACAAAAAAACCTATCTTTTACTGTTGAAAAATTATAATGCCGCAAAACGTTGTGCCATTTTTTCTGGAACACTTTTTGGATACGATGGGGAATTCCGATGACAACGTGGGCACTGCATGGAGTCAACAGATTTTTACGCGCGACAGCAGAATGCTTCGCGCATCTTAGCCATCGTCTAGGCGTCCGTCCGTCTGTTCGTCTGTCTGTCCGTCTGTCTGTCACACTTTAGGCGGTAGGCGTGGTGTAGTGGTAACGCGTCTGATCCGATCAGCGAAGTTACTGTACGCCGGGCCCGGTTAATACTGCGATGGTGACTGCCTGTGGGCAGGTAAACCATCTCAGGATGTAACCAACCGCCTAGGTCAACTCAGCCTTCCATCCCTCCGGGGTAGGTAAATCGAGTACCGGCCTATCTGGCTGGGGTAAGGCGGGACGTGTTCACCTGTCGGGTGGCAGGTAACACTGTGTGATCCCATATGACAAGTAACGCTCCGTAGCTCTGAGATGGGTTCGCTCATTAGGAGCTATATGCGACCTTTAACCTTTAACCTGTGATCTGTATCAAAACGGTGCAAGCTAGGATCACGAAATCTTTATTGTGGGCTGCCCCACGGACTCTAGTTTATCACAACGAAATTTCGTGCCCCTGGGTGCGGGAGTTCTTCTCGAACGAGGGCGTCAAAGAAGGGTACTCCCCCTTCCCGAAAATAGAAAAAGATGTCATTTTGCCGTTATTGGCTCGTATAGTGTGAAAACGGTTGCAGATAGGTATAGACATGCTGCTTATTATAACAAGCACTGGTGACAGGCTTTTTAGATTTATCAGAATCGATGACCTTAAACGACCTGGAATCCCCCAAAAAGGGTTTTAGTGAATTTTTCGCAATTTTTGGATGCAACGCACATTTCAATACTAAATTGCGACGAAATGGCTGGAGATAGACCAAGACAACCTGCACACGAAATGTTCAGCATTAAACGTAGATTTTTAGCAGTCTAAGTCCCGACCCCCTAGGTTCAAGGAAGCCGGCGCAGGTGGGCGTCAAAAACAGCTACCCCCTACAAGTAATTATTTTACCGCAATTATCTCGAGTAGCGTGAAAACGGTTGCATACAGGCAGAGACATGCTGCTTATCATAGCAAGCAACAGTGACAAACTTTATATTGTGTGAACACCGATGACCTTAAATGACCTTGAATTTCTAAAAAAAGGTTTTAGTGTTTTTTTTTGCAATTTGTGGTTGCGGCGTATAGATTTCAAGAGTGAATTGCACTAAAATGGCTGGAGTTAGACCTAGACAACCTACGAATAGGAACTGCTAAGGCTGTCGCGCGTCTCATGAGCTTTGCTAAAAATGCTTGTTTTTAAATTTATATAAGGAGAGTTTGAGTTTTATTGATGTCACTCAGAAACTGACGACGCTCGTAAATTGCAACGGACAACGTTTAATTCTGTTCAGGAAGAAAGTTTCGAGCTGCCATCAGACGACTCGGGTTTTCTGAACTTCGCCAGCTCGGGCCTAGAAGATGGACCGACGAGTCCAACGTCCAACAGTGCGGCTGACGCTGGAGCTGCGGCTGACTCAGCGCCTGCGAGCTCGACCTCGACCGATGACCAGGGAGGACCGGGCAACAAGCCGGCGTCACAACCGGCCACCGCCGAGGACGGAGCTCGTGCCAGCTCACCCATGGCGTCTGACCAGGTGCGCTAACAATAAACCAGCTCTGTGTCACTGATACCCCGTTTACACGATCAAGCTGGTTCGACGAGCTGGCTATATGTTAGCTGGACGAGCCAGCTCGATGTTTGCTCGACGTTTGCTCGATCGCGTAAACGGAGTATGCCCGTGCATTCGCAGCTTATATCGCTCATTTTGCCGGAAAAAATCTGCATGTCGCATATTTGTTTGCATCAATTGGCACGGCGGCTACTTTTGCCTCAGGGGTCGTTCACACCATGTTCACTTAACCAGGGACCAGACGCAAGGTCGACTGATGACGTCGTCTTCGAAAAGACCAAGACCGAGGTTGTGAGTGAAATAACACGCAAAACATTTAACTAATCTACAGGTCTTTACCGTGACAACTTGTGTAATGAGTAATAGCCGTTCCAGCCAATACCAGTGATGCAAACAAGACTTTTTCTCAAGATCAAGACCAAGACCACCAAGAACACACATTGATCGCGTCCGGCTTGGAAAAGACCAAGTCCGAGGACATGTTCAAGAAGAGACCGATGGAAGATCTGGCGCTGGAGGAGGTCGGGGAAACCCCGGGAATGATGTCAGGTGGAATGATGCCGGCGGCGGCAGTGGGGAGAAGAGCGGATCCGATGTCGTGGGTGACGCTTCTGTACGACTACAGTCAAGGCACGACGATGCACGGCCTGCCGTACATCACCCGACATGCACGATTCGTCGTCAGAAGGTCAGCCAACATCACATCAAACGTAATCAAATGATGTTTCTGTGATTAATAAACGGTCGACAAACCGCGACTATAATTTAGATATTAACTAGAAAGCAGTCATAGCCCGCAGGTACCTCCGCCAAGGCAATGTTATTCGCCAGGTGGCGTCACCATATTCACTTTGCCAGCGGTTCCCTTATGCCCCCTTAAACGCAATGGTAACGAAAATTTCAAAGTAATCCAGAATCCAGGATTCCTGCCGGATCACCCCCAAAATTGAATCACTGGTAGCTTGTGCCATGCCCGACATACCCTCAAAATTTCAAAAAGATCCGTCCGTAACTTTTTGAGTTATCTTGCTGACTCACAGACAAACAAACAGACAAACAAACAAAAACCGACGAAAACATTACCTCTTTGGCGGAGGTAATTATAATCGTTGTCACAGGTCACATTAATTGATATTAATCTCAAAGTGATGTTAAAATTTTCAGTTATTAACATATGAGTAAGTTATCATGTAGTAAACGTATTTAACATGCGAGCATACAGGCACCGTATACATTTACGCCAACGTCTTATACATTCGATAGGCTGTAAAAAAATGAAAGAATACGACGTATATGAAACAGGAGTCAATAACTATCATGGAAAAACGCACGTGCACTAAAATTGCGATCAGTACGTAAGATGGGACATGCGGTCCGCAAGCTGCCTGCCTGCGCAGTTCTCTGTTTCTTATACTTGTAAGCTACAGTGGAATATAAAAACGTCCGTTTACTTATTTCATGTATCTGCACAAAATTCGCCAAAAAATACGCATGACTCTGTCTAAAACATTTTCATAAAAGTTTTGTGCTTTAAAACATTTTTGCGGATGTTTTGTTTTTTTTACGTGTAACCACGACTTAACGTCATCTCTGATACTGTTTCGCGATAGCACGTTTTATCAGCGTGCAGATTGTGTACCTTAACTTTAAAGTTGGGATGAGGTCGGACAGCTGAAATGATGAAACCTTAGTAAATGGCTTTGTTAACTCTGTGCAGAATCATTTGGTTTGCGATATTCATGTCTGCTCTCGGCTTCTTCATCTACTACGCATACAGTCGCATCGCATTCTATCTCACGTTCACGATGAGCGTCAGCGTTGAAGTCAACTTTCTCAATCGGATGCCTTTCCCCGCCGTCACCTTTTGCAACCAGAACTCATTCAAGTGCGCTAATCGCCAATTTAATTCAGCATTATATTTACTCCTTAATATGCTAGACATTAGTATGTCTACTATTACACAGCCACGTAGCATTAAATATGCTATTATTTTGTTTTAGACTCTACTTTTAAAAATAAATCTAAAATCGAATTCTAACCAGCCTTAATGCAATGGTTAGTCTATAAGCTAGTCTACGTTGTGTCGTTGCACAAAGGCGATTATTGCGTATGCTTAGACTAGCGTAACGTCGTGTTTTGTCATTAGAATAACATCAACGGCCGACAACGGATGGTACGATCTTGTCAAGAGTCTCTACGCCACCGACGCGACCAACAGTAAGCTGCAGTTATCAGCTGATTATGACATTTGCATTGTGCAGATTTGCATGTGCTTGCATATGTTCGTCTAAAAATCACCTGACAATTCGCAACTACTATACAGTAATAAAATAAAATACACGTTTATTTAAAGAATTAAGACGATGATAAAGAGTATTTTTTTTTCTTTATCAGTGTATGAGTAGTCATCTTTTGTGCAAAAATCTGCAAAACTACGTGACTTTTTTCATCAAACGAGTGCATAAAATATAGTCGGAGATGAGTTCGTTCAATAATGCAGCGTGCTAGCGTGTCGCCTGCATGGTGTGCAGCTGTACGCGAGTGCAAGAACGGCGAGTTTCAGTGCGCCGTGAGTCTGACGTGCATCTCGTCTGCACTGAGATGCGATCTGTTTCCGGACTGCGCAGACGCGTCTGATGAAGCCGAATGCTGTGAGTACTGCTCATAGCTCTGCGCACCACAATGAACTGTGATCACTCAATCGAACTAGAAAAGCACTCGGAGAGCGCAGACCTCCGCCAAGCATGTTAACCGCGCGTCTCGTGAGCATTAGCTCAAATTTCCGGATCACCCCCAAAATTGAATCACTTGTAGTTTTTGCCATTCCCGACATTCCCTGAAAATTTCAGAAAGATTCTTCCATAACTTTTTGAATTATCTTGCTAACACACAGGCAGACAGACAGACAGACAAACAAACTCTGGCAAAAACATAACCTCCTTGGCTGAGGTAATCACAGCGTGTAGCAACATTATGTCGCAAACGAATCAGACGCATAATGGCAGACACTATGCTGAATGTCCACGCTTACTTTGGGCAGTGTCAAAAACAGTTTTTAGTGTTTAAACTATAGTCTTCTTTCGCTCGCTCTTTACTTCTTTCATCGATAACTTAACTGCTACCCGAATTTTTAAGCAGCCCCCTTCTCCTTGTTTTCTTTTTCAAGCAGTCAATTGATCAAGTTTATTTGAATTTTTTTTCTTAGCATGAGTTACGAAAATGCGTTTAAAGGACCAATGAGCATGCTAATGCAAAATGCATGCGTAAGTCCAAATTAAAATCATAATTACAAACATTATGCAGATAAACCAAACAATAAATTAGTTAAAAGTGACGTAAACTGATAGTTATTTAAAGCAAATGGGAGGTTCTTGTTTTGCCATTTATTAAGTTTTTTTTATAATGACTTTATAGCAAATATGTATGTGATAAACTAAGCTAGCTATTTTGCTTATGCTCACGTTTTTCGTTGTCGTCGTCGTCATTATCATCGGTTGCCATCTTCAGTTACTCAAAAAAACTTGCGTATTTTTGAAATTAATAGAATCGTATAAAACTAAACAATGCGCCCAAGATATATGTTTTAGAAACTGCTGGCAGTACTGCATTATCGACTTCTTTAGTCTTTGTCGGTTTGGTTTTGTCGATCTTCGCGGTGTACATGTACAGATCCGTGTCAGCTCTACTACATGGACGCTTCGGACACTAGCGGCAATCTGGGCGCTTACCTTGGACAGTACTACGAGCTACAGGATGATACGTTCAGCCGGAACAGTCCGATCTACGTGACGCGTCAATCAAACGCGTCCGTCTGGCTCTATTACAGCTTCACCGCCGGCCGCTGGGAGCTGGCGGATCGCATCTCTGACATCGACGTTGTCGTCTACGCCTACTCGACCGCCACTGTCGACTACGATGCGCCACCTGCCAGTAGTGACTGGACATTCCCGGACGAAAATGCCACCGTCTCTGGCGTGATTCTTTCCTGTACTTGTGAGTGAGCTACAGGCTGAATACAATATGTAAAATTAATTTCAGTAGGAGCTCACGTAGAGCATTCCGTTTATAAAAATTACACTGACAGATGGTAAAAAGCTCTCAGTCAATTCGGTAACTGTCTGTTGCATAGATGTAAAAACCTTCTAGAAAAAATAAAACGAACTCTAAAACGTGAAAAACGTGGCAAAAATAAAAAGAAACGTTTTTACATCTACTGTTCGTTGTGTGCACGCGGGCTTGGCATGTAGCATTAAGACACATCTGAAATGTGTTGAAGAAGCTGGTACAGGAGGGGGTTGGAATTTGCCAGAAGTACTTCAAACAACTGTTCATCGGCTGAATCACTCAGCTCCTTGAATGTAGACACATTCGTCTGACAGCCGCTACGTTAACCACGCCGGAGAAATACGTTATCAGTCAGTCAATCAATCAATCAATCCGGGATTTTTAAAGTGGCTTAAGTAATATAAACTACTGCTAGGTCCACTAGAAAAAAAAACACTTCAGAAAATAGTCAGGAAATGATTTTGTGAAAAGATGTGTCTTGAGACGCTGGCGAAAGGTGGACAACGACTCGGTAGAAGATGTCGCACGTTGTCTGGCAGGTCATTCAAGGTCCATAGACCGACAGCAAAAAAAAACCCGGTTGACGACGGTTGTCAACTTGACCGGAGGCACTGCCAGACGGTTGGAAGTAGCAGAACGAAGCGGTCGGCGCACCAGGTAGGTCGGCGACGTAGTTGAGTGGACCAAGGTAGGCCTATTGCGGCGCGAGTCCGTGCAAGACTTTGTAGACCAGAAGGGCGATCTTGTACTGGACTCGCTCCGGCAGGCGCAGGCAACGGAGGCAGACAAGCGCGTCAGTGATGTGGTCCGATCCGATCGACGGAGATAGTACGTCAGTCGCGCAGCCGCGTTCAGCACCGACTGGAATAGACGGACCGGGTAGACCGGAAGACCGCTGCTTGTCTATGGTAATACAAATCTCACCAATATTGCACAAGACGATTAATACTTCATACTATGTGATTTTGTGTGCAGTTGATTTCCGCGAACTGTTGAACGTGACGTCGGGAGATCTGAGTGTTGCGCACGGCCTTAACTTGACCGACCTCTACAGACTGGCGACTCAGAACCAATCCGTCTTTTTACAAGAGTACGTCGCTCGCACTGTTTCACTGATCACTTTACACTGATTGAATGTTTTGTCGCAGTGTCTGGCAACTTCCGTCTTGTACGTTGTCGCGTCTCTTAAGAAAGTATTCCAGCATTTCGCTGTTTTTACGCCAACCGTTGTTACCGTCTTAACACTACTTTGTTACACCCGCCAAATAGGTCTACTATAGACAAGCAGGCGTGCAGAATTACAATAACAACTGCAGCGTCGTCACAAGACGTGCGCGCGCTAAAATCCATACAGCGTAGGCCTACTGTTCACGTATATGAGATCAATGTAATATTGAGGACCGACCGACGACCGATTTCTGTTTCTGGAAGAGTCTTGCTAACAGAACTTCAAACGGCTATATCCCCATAACGGTGCTAGATAGACGCATGGTCACTATGGACCACGCATAAGAAGTCGACCCTCGCGAGTCAAATGGTCACGTGACCGATGACGTCAGGAGACTCCAAAAGGTCAAGGTCGCTATATTAAGTAATTTCGTTGAGTTTGCTGCAAATAATAGTTTGTCAATGTCAACATGTTTTGTCACTGTTTTGTGTCATTTCATTCATACGCCCGATTAAATGTTGCGCGTTAAGTGTCGCGCGGTTAACTGTCGTTCCGGTAAACTGTCGCCGCGATTAATTGTCGTCCGATGAAGTGTCGCCGTACCCATAGGGATTATAGAAATAGAGTACAACGAGTAAATGTTGTCTAATTTGCGCCAATAATACGTCGCCGAAGACGATCAACTAGTATATATGAGGCGGTTGCGCTGGCATACAGGTGTCTTTGGAAGGGAAGTCCTTGTGAGGTGGACGCAGTCAAAAAACGCTACACTGACATGGGTCTCTGCTACACGTTCAACGGCACCGACATGTTCGTCGAAAACGCAGGTAGTTTCGTGCATGTATCTAGTTCCAGACAGCATTTATGTAGCCACGTAGCCTATTTACATAACACACGTGCCAATGCTGCGAACAGTTTGAACCGTTGCTTAAGACATTTTTGTTCGGATGTTAAAATTCGGCACATTGTGACTAACTGTTAAATCATGCCGTCAAAATTACGTATCTTATTTATTTGCTTAACTACTTCATCGTAAATAGCGTTGCCGGAAAAAACAACTTCCTGAGGCAAGTGTAGAAGACAAGACGTCTACAATTATGTTTATGCGATTTTTGTGTGTTGTTTTCTTAGAAGGATTGCATACAGCTTCAAGACAAAGTGAGGTTACGTACGGTATTTATTGACATTCAGGCCTACATATTGTGCATTCGTGTGTATGGATAATGGCGATACTCCCGCTATTCTTACGTACTTACATACTAAAACAACATGAAATATAAAACATTTGCGAAACATTTTTCTGAATGTTTAGTGTTTTATTTTGCATGCTAAACTCCGTCGCTGCGCATAAATTGATGCTGCGTTATAAGCAGATACGTGATATGCTGTACAGGTCCTGGATATGGTCTGAGTTTCACGGCCAACATTGAACAGTACGAGTATACTAAAGGCACCGACAAGGGCATCGGCATTAAGGCAACGATATTTTATTTTTCCGGTTTTATTTTGGGCATATTATGTTGATGAGAACGTAGCGCGAGTACGAACGTTGAATACCACAACCGGTGTATTGCATTACGATTACGTTGTAAGCAGAAGGCTGTGTGGCCTACAGCAGAGTGTACCCTAATCAAGTAAAGCGGTTGACGTTTTTTGGCGTGCACGTTGTCAAATTTGCTTTTCCGTGTTTTATATTAGTATTATTGAACACTTAAATTTCGAACAAAAAATATATTTATGTTCACAATTGGTTATGGCTGCTTTACTCAAATCAATGTTTTAGCGCTAGTTCACTGTCAGTATTAAAGTGTTATTTATAAGGAATGCGCAAATAAGCCGCATAACACGTAGACCTAGGCTATTAGTACATGTTCGGAAATTCGTAAACCTAAGCTTACAAAAGTGCTGGCCGGTTATTCTGACTTTATGCATTGTTTGAATCAGTATTTATAAATAAATCCACGTGTTTTTCGTGCGAGACGCGCTGCAGCTGATGATGCACGACTATAACGACGTGCCCAAGATGGCTGAGAAAGGAACGTCCGTATCACCGGGGCTTCGATCATTCATCTCCCTGGAGACCACCCAGGTCGGTCGGTCGGTCTTTAGCTCGCTGTGCGTGTGCTGCCAGTGAGTGTGACTTTTTATTTGACACAGCAGTATAGACACTGACCATTCGGGATTCTTCAAACAAGTAGGGGCCTAACTGTCTAAGACTGTCTGGAACGAAAGAGTAAACGAATGCTGGGTCACTGGGTGCGTGGTGAGAAAAACGAGGATCAAACTGAAGAGATGGCAGCTGAAGTATAAAAACACGAGTCGAAAAAAACTTATTACGGTGTCAATAGGAATGTTAGCTGAATGTCAACAAAGTACTGTGAACCAAGGAAATCCTCGGTTACAAAGGGTCAAACTTTTTAGTGTTTAAAACATTTATATTTCATATTTTACATAAACTCATTTTGGCGTTTTTGTATCAGTTTTACTAATATGCAGGCCTATTACATATCTAAGACGTATGTGAACAGGTATCGAATATGCCGCCGCCGTGGGGCCAATGCGGTGCAACGAATCTCAACTATTTCTCGTTTTACTCAGTGTCGACCTGTGTGACCGAGTGTGAAACCGACTACGTCTTCAAACAGTGCGGCTGTATTGACATCAGCATGCCCAGCGGAGACGGTCAGTATGAGGCCGGGCCTAAATGTGTGATAGAATTAAGTTTCTGGTTTAGTGCGTGCAATTTTTTTCAGTTTTGCGTCAGTTTTATCGAACATGTATACGGCGCCTTACTGCTACGTCGAAAGAACTAAAATGTTCACTTACATGACAAACGACAGCGCAGCGGTCGTATGCAAAATGAAATATTGTCAAAATTTGTACGGATATGTTTCATTTTGAATAAAAACGCATCTGCAAGAGAAACATAAATGTTTTGTTAGCTGAAAGTTTTACAAAAATTAAAATTGTGCATATTCAAAAATAGTCAGTAGATGTATGCAGAATGAAACTTTTGCGCAAATGTTCAGCTAAGAGGAGTGGCTAAAACGATTTAAAATCAAAATGTACCTGTGCATTGAAATGTGCAGGAGCAATGCCGACGTGTGATGTATTTAACTACGTCAACTGTCTGGTGCCAAAGTTAGGTCAGTTCGTTTCTGTTTGTTTTTATTTATGTTTGCAGACCTGGTGTGATCTCCATTGCTTTTACTATTATATATGTAAAAAACTTACCAGTTTACAACTGTGTGTAAGGACGATGTGATGATATCAGTCCTCTAAAACAGCAAAAATCATTTGGGTAACCTTAGATGGGGCTATGCATATGG
>Ga0209367_1005405_pt1 | contig 17700 bp, 10 predicted proteins | sample WorMetLIZISLAND2_FD_187412 | JGI IMG/M metagenome (GOLD analysis project Ga0209367, IMG submission 187412) | Marine gutless worms symbiont microbial communities from Max Planck institute for Marine Microbiology, Germany - Olavius geniculatus... ... | reverse complement strand
ACCAGGGGCTCTGCCCCCAGACCCCCGTTATAGGCTCGTGCTCCATGCGCTTGCCATGGCCCCCTCCCCCCCTTTGCCAAATCCTAAATACGCCACTGTTGCCATTCACTCACAAAACTTACCAAATAATGACCACACAGTGTTAACAGGTCGATAAACCCAAAATAAAACGTGCGATTTGGATGTAGGCATACAAACTGTACCAAATTACTACATCCCAAAGGTCCTGGGAGGCGCATCATCCACATAAGCAAATTTGATTGTACACTAAATGCCCAAACTAGAAATACCTGCACAATTACTGATCATCTAAGCCGAACCTGAAACTGCGGAACAGGCTTCCACTTCATCTGAGACAAGCTGACATTAACTTTGAACAAATCAAACGACTGCGAAAGACATATTTGCATTCATATCTAACTGTAAACAACAATTCACCAAAGAGTACAAATCAGTTGCGATTGTTAATAATAAATATTTTACCTCTTTCGAAAACATGTTCCACAGCAACTGGTAAAGCAGATGTTTCGAGTCAAACAAGTTGACGAAGACCCGAGAAAGCTCATCCTAAATACAAACATTCACCACAGTTTTGTACTTCAATTTAATCGACAAAAAATCATGCCAGTTCAAAAAAGTGACACTCTTATTTTATTGCATACACGAAATTCAGTAAGGGATGATGCGTGACCAATCTATGAGTAGCAGTAAGCACTAGTAGTACCTCAGAGTATGGTGGATGTGACAGTAAATTTTACGATTTGGCCAAATAAAAACATTTACTCTTTTATTTAGCCAAATACAAATAGCTGACTCAAGTTTACACAGGATGCACTAAATCCTGCTTTCATTACTTTCACACATGGTAAAAAAATCTTTCAAATCAGAGTTCCTTTGTCCACATTAAATCAGTACGACTAACGAAGATTAATAACAATACCAAAAAAACACACTATATGCTGTCTCCACAGTATCCTGCTAAGAGAAATGCGCCGTTGTTCAATGTCCATCTCCGGCTCACAGCACAGCTCATATTTGAAACTTGAGCAATGAGATCTTCTGCAGTCCGCGCTACTATTTGGCCAACTATGAATACATCATTCAGCTTACTATAGAGACCAAATAAAATACATGTACTAATGGATTATACATCCTTAGCTCGCAGTAGTAATGACAGTAGTAATTATACCATGTGCGGATTGGCGACGACACTGGCCAGCGCCATTGCAATGGGAAGTTCTCCTTTATCACCGATCATAGTCACAAGCTCAACAAGCCGCTCAAACCGATCAGCCAGTACAGTCTCAGCCAGTGTCTCAAACTCTGTGCCCTGCTGCAGAATCTTCGTCAGTACCTCCATGAACGCAGCCCGTGTCTGAGGATCACGGTGATAGCCGAGACCTACTCGACACACAGTTTCACAACTACGCATGTTAAAAAAACGCGAAATCCGCGAGGCCTGTAAAGCAGCAATGATCTCCATTTCATTAGTCCACAGCCAAACACCAGCTGATTCTTCCAGATCACGGATACAGCTTCAGTGCATCGTGAGTTGTGAAATTCACTCTGCCCACCCATGGAGGGACCACCAGCCTAAGTTGACCTGAGTAAAGGTAAAGGTAAAAAGGTTGTCAATTTGTATAGTGCATCGTCGTGTATACACACCTCTAATGTGCCTTTCGTCACTAACCAGAGCCGTCGATCGCACAGTCGCCGCGTGCAGCCTGCAAACATACGCTGGCACACCGACCGGCCAGGGAGCCCAGTCAGCTGTAACAAAGGTCCCCACCTTCCGTAACCTGGGTGTCCTGATTATGGTTACAAATCAAGATGGTATACCTGTGAATAGTTACCCATTTCAGCATTTACCTGGCTCAATGTAGACTGACTTCGTTGGTGTAACCAAAAAGTTACCACCAAACCAAAATGCCAATCCATGCTACACCAAGTCGACAGCCACGTACACGTAATTAAATAACAAGCACAGATGTTAGCTCAATGCAAACATAATATGCACCTAGCTATACACTACAAGGCACTGCACAGTGAAACCCTAACTTTTAGTACTGAAAATCTTTTACAAAACCATTAATCCTATGATGGAGAAACGTTCACACAAATTTCAGTATGTCTAAGCCTTTCTGTTCGAAAGTTAGGTGCCAATGCAAAACAGAGGACAGCAAACAAATAAATGGATGATCAAGACCCATAATGTGATTTAACAGGACAGCCAAATAATAATAACAATAATAATACGTTTTATTACCTCCGCAGAAGAAGAAAGTTACGTGACAGGGCAAGTCACTTGTTTTTTGTTTCTCAGATCTTGAAACAGGTTGCCCCCAAAATCTCCACAAAATTGCATCAAAATCCATTCCTAACTAACAAGAAACACAACAAATTGTCAGTTTACACCATACCTGCTAACAGTACATAATCTTCCACATGATCAAAAATCAACAAGACTCTGGAGTCTGGAACCCCATCAAATCGATCACTTCTTTTTTAGACCAACCCCTCCACAAAATTTCAACAAAATCCATTCGTAACTTTTTGAGTAATCCAGCTGACAAAAATACAAATGGATAAACAAAAAATATAACATTCCTCCTTGGTGAAGGTGGTAAGACAGACACTTCTGACAGAGAAAATGAGCAGACCGATGGAATGCATTAGTCCGCTGTCGATGTTGGCATTGAGCAGGTTGGACATGGCAAGCACAGTGCAGTTGCGCAGCGCACTCAGGTTACTGGACGGACACTTCCTCGACTGACCGTCCGACTTCTCTTCAGTCGCCTCTTCCGAACAATCGTTCAGCAGATTCATAAACAGCGTAAAATACCTGCATAAACACAGCACCATCTCATGCTCATCATTTCAACCAACACCACAGGCATCAAAAACACCATCTAATACCTGCGAACTAGAACAATATCCCATCCAGATGCACAGTTAAAAATGGGAATTTTGCAAGGTAGTGTAGCAACAGATACGAGGCAAGGTAACAGTTTTTTGATCTTTCACATCAGAATGCAGCAGCGAAAAAACCATATAAACCAATCCAAATTACTAAAAAGATTTTATGGGCATTATGTTTTGACATAGACTACAGCGTATTTATAACTGCAAACTCACTCGAAACAACGTAAAAATCTGCCAAAAAACATCATCAGTCAATCATTGTCGAATCTTTTTCGTGTTCCATTAATTGTTGTGTACGAACCAGATTTAAGTCCAACAACAAATGCAATTTAACTTACCATTTTTACTTTGCAGCAAAAAATAAATAAAATTAATGTATTCCACCAATTGGCATATCTTTACAATGAGGCCGACGTATCCAGCTAAATGTGAGACGTCAGAGTTACGTCAGACAACTCTTATTCCTCCACTGCGGATAAAATTGGAGCAGAGTTGACATAATGTCCCCCAAAACACAATGACTGGCTGTCAACATCACCAAAGAAAAGAAGCAACTTCTTAATAACTGGCTAACCAAGGTTTAAGCGGAAAATGACCAATGAAACAATGTCAGTGTCAATGTCACCCTCCCTGTTCCTCGTAGGTGCTGTCATCTGCAACAAGATGTCATTCATAACAAGAACATGCTCAGTGCTCACTTGCATGTATTACAAAAGATAAGCTATGTCAATGTCACTAGCTGCAAACTAACTTGAGGAACAGCTGTGACTTGGCTTCCATGAGGTCACCACGATCACTTTCCTCCGGCTGCAGTGGAAGTCCTGCCAACAGTGCAGCCACCGCTTCCATACTCGCCTGGTCCAGATCCCTGAACACAACACAACACAGCGGATGAATTATTCCAAACATCCTGCATGTGCAAGTGGCCTATAACGGTAAAAAGTAAAGCGAGCCGTGCCCGTAAATGCGCGACTCATATGCCACTGAGCTCATAGATAAATCGACCACATGTGACACATGGACAGTGCGATGCCAGACCTATGGCTACCCTCCGAGTTGCAAAGTGTTACCATCGCTTGGCTGGTACAAAATCATACACCTTAGTGACAGAGGCAACTGTGTGAACAACATTGGCCAGGGTTGTTTCTTAGCAGCAAACCATTCAGGAGTCAAACGTGCAACATTTCAATCAAGAATCCAATGACTATGCCACCCAAGTTAACATGCAAATCACCGTTAAAACATTGTGCAGGTGGCAGGCAACGATATGTGATCCCACATGACAGATGAGGCTCGGCAACTTTGCGATGAACTACACAAACCCTTGAACCCTTTTTAAAGCTTGAAGTATGCAACAGTGTGTAACAACTGAAGCAACAAAGTTACTCTACGCCGGGCCGAGTTAGTACTGCGATGGGTGACTGCCTGTGGGCAGGTAACCATCTCGGTATGTAACCAGCCACCTAGGTGAACTCAGCCTTCCATCCTTCAGGAGTAGGTAAATCGAGTACCAGCCTATCTGGCTGGGATTAAGGCAGGGTGCGTGTCGGGTGGCAGGTAACACTGTGTGATCCCATACGGCAAATGACGCTCCGTAGCTCTGAGATGGGCTTCCCATTAAGAGCTATATCACCACCTTTTAACCTTTTAACTGATACCTGGACATGGTGAAGACGTCACCCTGTACATTGAGCTGGTGTGAGTTGCCCATAATCCAGTCGGTGAGGTATTCAACGAGCTTATTGCGGAACTTCATCTCCTGCCTGAATGTCAGGTCATCACGTCGCAACATCATTGCCTCCACCAGCTGACAGACCTTCGTCTTTATCTGTATCGCGTGGATTGTCGAGTCCAACTGACGAACATATCTGAACATACAATCAATCAAAGAATCAATAATGATCAATCCAAATTATTACAGTGGTTGATTTAGCAAAAAACCATTGCTAAATCCAACAGCGAGGGATTAGGCAGCATACAGAAAAACAGTCACTAAATAACTTTGCACAGAGATGTGCTCTGAACACTTTCATTACCAACTGCCTGTTAGTGTCCCACAGTCAAGTGGTTTTGTGACCTACGTGTCAACTTACTCTTGCGGAAATTACTCATTATGCAAATCATTAATTTAAACCAATCTGTCCAAAGAAAATTTTCAGAGATATTTTTTTCTGACAGCCATAAAATTTCCCTAACTGAGGGCATCTCTATGCCTGTGGTCACACAGCTGACACTTTGACATTTTTTTACTGTAGGCAGTTGAAAAACGGACAATTGGATGAACTGTCAGCCAAGTGGCAGAAATGTGAAAAAATGTGTTTTGTGTCTTATTTTGATTATGTAATAATGCTTCCTTGGACAAAAACAAAATATTTTGTTGGTTCTGTTTTCCCCAGGTAGTACAGAAATAGACACTGGGTGCAGTGGAAATTAAACGATCGTTTGATGGCCAGTTGTGTCAGAAATATTCTCGTCAAAAATTATTAAAATCTGATAATTCTTCTCTAAGCTACAATTGCAAATGTCCAGGATGTTTTTTTCAGGACACGATGTATATTCAAGGAAACAAACTAAATAATAGCCATATCTTAGAGTCAACGAACCTAACAACAGCAAGCATAAGGCCCTCTATGCTGGTAATTCCAAGATGGTCATTAGGCTGCTCGGCTTTATTCTCCAGGATGTTCTTCATGATGAAAATTACGTTCTCAATAAACATTGTGTTTATGTCACTCACAATCGCCTGCACATAATAACAATGTTAACATTAGCATCGAACACATTCTCTCAGCACACACTCACACATATCATTTAATGGCCAGTTTTCAAGATAACCTGAGTAAGACATTTATCCCTTAATTCTAATACAAGAAGTCTCAAAGCAGAAAGCATCTACTGCATAATCAAGATTTGTATCCTGATCAAAATCTAATCCTTAGGGCGCGTTGCACCAATGGCATTCAACTTTGAACTCGGGTCAAATCTGAATTTGAACCTAGTTCAGCCGTAAATTGCGTTGCACCAAAGCGGTTCAAGCGTTGATCTCCGTTCAATTCTGAACTGCCATCTGACCACCGATCAAATTCTGACCTCGGTTTAACTCGCAATTACACATGCGCACTAAACAATATTCTCCGTCAAACTATTGCTGCAAAAAATTGTCCGATTCGAATCTTATCCTGTCCAAAAATCTTCCTCGTATCGAATTACAAGACTTTTAATGCAATTATACTTACGATCTGGATATGTTAGATTTCTACTATATTTTTCGTTTTTTGTTCTCTTTGTGCTCGATAAATTAACAAATAGATGAATAAATCACATTTTTCGTTTCGATGTTTCGTTGCTACATTAACCAAACGATCGAACTCTAACCACAGCAACAAAAAACTCATTCGTATCGAATTATAAGGCGTTAAATTCAATTATACTTGTGATCTAGATATGTTGCATTTGTGCTATATCTGTTTTCTGTGGTCTTTTTGCTGGATAAATTAATTAATGGATAAACAAACAGCATTCTACAGTGCCGATGAGCATTGCTATGCTGTAGCTACCGTAAACGTTATATTTTGACAACGGACGTAGAATAATTACCAATTATCTATTGGAACACGAAATACGTATCTTCGGAACTCGTGTAGGAACTTCAGGGAAACTTAAAATTCAAACAAATTACAGCCAATCTGTACTGGACTGTTGCGTGTGACTGTAACGTCATTGTAGTTTGCCCGTAGGCCGAGCGTGGCTGACCAATCAGCGTCGTCCACGGTATAACCACAGCCGCTCAACTGAACGGGATCAGCTGATCCGAGTTCAACTTGGTGCAACGTAATTCAGCATGAACTTGGTTCAACTTTTGACCTAGGTTCAGCTGAACCGAGATCATGAACGACGTTGGTGCAACGCGCCCTTAACATTGACCTTGACCATGACTCTGATATTCATCCTGCATCCATGATAAGTAGACACACGGATGGCGTCGAAGTGTGGGCCAGTGTGTCCATGTGTCCATGGTGGGTCACACTCTGATGCCATCCGTGTTTGTTAAGAGCTGCAACCTCTGCTTCTTCCCATCTTTTGTTTGTTGACTGTGCTGTCTAGGCTGGTGCTCTAACTGCTATGACACAAAGCTACTAATCATATGCCAAAAAACTATTTAAAAAATAAAAAGAATACTTACTAGATAAATTGGTTAATATGTCATGTAGCACTATGCTAGCTGCGAACTCACTAGAGAAACAGCTGATTAAGTGTCCGGTGCTGTAAGTGATCAGTACAACTTCTGACACTAAAACAGTTGGTAGCTAACCTGTCCAGCTGCATCAAAGAATTTGTCAACGAATGCTTTGCAGCGGTCGAAGAGGATTGGGTAGATGTGACAGTTGAGCTCATGTCCAACAAGCTCCTTGACATGCTTCTGAATCTGAGGCCCAAACTTCTCGTTGTTACAAACCAGCAGCTTCAGCAGCTGGCCAATAAACCTGCATCCAGCACGCACGCTCAGCATCACCAGTCTTAGTCTCTCGGACCACAACAACTTGGCAACCCTTTCGAATCACGATGTAAATTAGCACGCATTCAATACAAAAAAAATAATATTTTCCGTTCAGAGTTAGTACAACAATACAAACTGTAAATGAGATATACACTAGACAATCAACCTAACAACAAGGACAGTTTATCCGTCAAAGTGAACAATACGGAGAAAATCGACGTTTTCAGAATCTTGGTTTGTTGTCAATTTCCACAGCTCTGTAAAAATCGACAATGTGAGTGAGTGAGTACTTTCCCAATCTAACACAATGTGTCACTGGACTCTGCAAGAGCACCTGCCAAATCCGTCAAAAAGTTTAAGCCGAGTGCACGACTGTGACTGACAGACAGACAGAAGACAAACAGACAGACTGGTCAGCGGCTACTGACATGGTGACTGGACAGTATTGCTGGTCGCTGCAGCCAGGCAGAACGCTGCTCTTACGGCTGTCCACTCCCAGCACGGTGGCCATGCTGGCGCGGTGAGACTTGTTCTGTAGACAGACACTGCCCAGAGCGCACAGAAAGCCCGTCATGTTTGCCCACTCGTTCAGACAATCCTGACACAACATCACAACAGCAATACTCAGTCATCGTTATACAGGTCGACCAAAAGCAACCAGATGGTTACAACTTGATGCACAGTTAAAAGGTGTGTACAGCTCTTTATGGAAAATCTATCACACAGCTGCAGAGCGTCATCTGCCATATGGCATCAGACAACGTTACCTGCCACCTTCACAGGTGAATACGCCCCAATTTAACCCCAGCCAAGCAAGCCGCTACTAAATTTACCTGCCCTACAGGGATAAAAGGCTAAGTTGACTTTGGTGACTGGTTATATACTGAAATGGTTAACCTGTCTGCAGACAGTCCCCCATTCTAATAACCACTTGATAGCAAGCCAACAGCGTCACTCTACATGCTTCCACATGCTAGAAACAGTTCTGCTGTGCCCCAAGATGCACCACTGAAAAAAGTTTTGTAAAAATCCATAACTGATCCAATTAGCACAAATATCACGAATACATCATGAACAAAGATATGCAAAAAGGAACAGATAATAACTAACAAGAAAAACACAATGCCTCTCTGTCACAATGTTGCACCCAAAACAGAATGATACCTCATCAAATTATGCTGTAATAAACAGCTATAAAAACACATAAATATGATCAGAAAGACACTGAACTAGAAATCTGGAGCAAAGCCCAACGTGAGTCCGCCCAGCGCCCTAAGTCCGATTGGGGGAAAAATTAAGGGGAGAGTGAAATTTCCCCGGCAGCAGTCACATGGCCCGAACTCAAATGCATTAGCATACGCAGAACATGCATAGTCAACTTCGAGTGGGTAGACACAAACGTTTATAACTTTGTTGATAGTGGACCGAAGTTCACAAATTTTTTTTGCTCAACGCCGAAAAGATCGTACTGGTTAACGCCGTTTGTAGCATGTCGCTATCTTCATCCGTTCCAGGGATATTTGCACTCAAACTCGAACGTTTTCCTAAATAACGCCACATTTTGGACGTTTTTTGCCCTCCCAAATTTTAAAGGGGTGGTGCCCCCAAACCTTCTGCCCAATTTATCATGCCTGGATAATCGCACCTCCAGTGCCGAAGTTTCGTTGAGCTACTCTTTCTACATCCGAAGTTATAGGTGCACACTTGCTGAAATTTAAGCCAATTTTGGACCCCCTTTGAAAAAAATTGTAAGAGAAACACCCATCCCCACTGGGGGGTGCACTAGTAAGACCTGATCATTCTCTAGCGCGTGCACAAATTTGGGGGCGCAGCACCCCTTAAGCGCCGAAATATGGTCTCCCGAAAAAGTGGATTTGGGTGGGTATGATTACATCTCCAGATCTCCAAAATTTCTGGACCAATGTTCACCGGACTTTTTTTTGTTAAAAGCGGGAGAAATCGTGGTAGATCACATACTTGTCCGATTTTGAATATCTTCATCCGTTCCAGAGATATCCGCCGCAGAACTTTAACATAAGCTTAACCCTGTACCAGTACTGAAAACCTGCAGGCATTTCGACATGACTCACTGAAGAATAGACCATAACACTTGATACTTATTACTGAAGACCACATGTCAATCGTCACCTCAAGTTCATGCTCAGTGCTCTGGTTTGATGTACGTCTCTTAGTGACGGACCGATGAATAGTTTCACTCATCAGTCCTTCCTCCAGCTTTGTCTTTGGATACTGATCCAGGTAACGTGTGCTGTTCTCCCAGTTGAGAAATGTATCTTCCCATGCCTAAAATAATGCACAGACATAAAGCGCTCAAATAAGGAAAGCCTCAATAAAATATGAACAAATTCCCTACAGAGTGAACATCCAGCATTTCTCGTATTTTGAAAATTTGCAGAATGGCGACATTTTTGTAACTATTTACCTGGGATGACTGTTGTGATTACACATTTCACCAAAGCATAATGTGTCTGTCTTACCGCTGCCACAGCTATCAAAATTGGATCAAATATTGAAACTCATAGCTTTGGAAGAAATTTATGTTAAAGTTGCATAACATATACTAATAGCTAGAATTTAACCCCAGATGCATTCACATGAGAAAAAACATGAAAGTATCTGATTAATGTCAGAGTAAGGTGATAACTTAATAAAAGCAAAACCTGAGCATTGCCCAGCGTAGAATGTTCAATCTTTCTCAGCAATGCCATGATTCTCTTCTGCAAAACCGCTCGACCTGAAAACATAAGAGCATGACTTAGGTCAAGTTTCTGGTTACTAACCAGTTCATATAAAGTTAGCCATCAACCGAACAATCAGCATTTCTGTAGCCAATAACAATTACTCAAATGTCCACAACTTGAACTAGCCAATTTCTGCCAGTTAGCCGAAAAACAATTGATTAAAAGTTTGCAAAATAGCAAGATTTTTGTCCAGTGATTTCACCGAAGTTATTTTGAAAGTGTGTGTTATGTACATTTGTAAATTAGGCCACAAAGTTATTAATGAAGTAATAATAGAGCTATGTGTAAGCAGGTAATGATTCTAAGCTTTTCCAACCAGCATCACACAGTTTAATCAAAACCTCCTAACATCAAGAAAGTTCTCATACTGCTGTCACAAGTTCACTGCTTAACTGAAGATATAAATGCATCAGAACCAAACCAAGTCTGGTAAAGACACTCTTAACCATTAGACTACTTGCAATTACCAGAATTATTACCGGTGGTAAGTACGGTGCTGGCAGCGGCAAGTTCGGAATAGATGGCGTAGTTCGGGAGCAGTTGTGTTACAGCCAGCTCGTCAGCCCCACAACGTATCTCGGCCTCATCACAGAGCAGGCGGAAACACGACATTGCTGTCAACACTGCGTCGATGTCAATGCTCCAAAGATACATGAAGAACACCACCTGAACAACAGTAACAAACGGGAAGGCTTCAAACACTAGTGCACAATATATGCAACATTCGGTTGTTAAAGCCCAAATTCCATTACGCCGACTTTCACCGAAACTTCCCCGCGGGGAAAGTCGTGGACACAAATCATGAAAGTCGCGGACACAAACCATCTCGACATGTTAAGATGTTTGTGTCAAAGTCCGTGACAAGTCCGCAACAAACCCGTTTGTGTCGCTCTAATGGAATTTAGCTCGTTACAATGCACGGGGAAAGTTGGCGACAAAGTCCGCAGACTTTGTCGCGAACACAAATCACAAAAGCCCGCGACACAAATCATGAAAGTCGGCGACGTAATTTGTGTTGCGGACTTTCATGATTTGTGTCCGCGACACGTCCACGACTTTGTCGGGAACTTGTACCGGACTTTGTCGCAAAGTCAACGTAATGGAATTTGGGCTTAACCAACCCACGATATTTAACAGAAAATCACCTTATGGAATCACATCGTGTTACCTGCCACCTGACACAGATAAATGATTGAGATGCAAGATGCGTTTACCCACCTTAACCCCATCTATCTACCGCAGAGAGACAAAAAGTTGTGCTGACCTTGGTAGACAGTTATACACCGAGATAACATACATGTCTACAGACAGTCACCCTTCATCCAAAGTAATGAGAACTTGATAGTAAACTAACCGGGAGTTGATCCAGCATCCTAGCCACCAAGCTCTGACACTACAGCAAAGCCAAGCAGCAGAAGTTAGTACCTCGAGCTTGATGTGAGCCTGGCGACAGATGGGAATGTTGCTGCCGACGTTAGCGTAGTCGCGATGCTTCTGCAAGAACTGGATGTGACAGATGAGTATCTCGCGCAGCCATTTGAGTATCTCCGTGTAGTTGAGGATCTGATGCTGGATCAGCTTCTGAGAGATTGAGAACAGCATCTGAGAGCTGTCAGCAACCACAACACCATATCAACCATACAGTCAGTCAATCAAACAATCAAATGATCTATCGATTAATAGATTCGACCGACAACCAACCAACAGTGTCAAGCTCCGCATATCTCCATCTCATGGGATTTTGACCTTTGACCATTTGCATCCAAAAACCTAATCTGATCATCACCAGGGTTCTCAATGGATCTGAATCTTCAGGATGTCATGACTTCCAAGCTAAAAAATTTGGACATCAGTGTACAAAATCTGGAAGTCACGCAGTAGGCCTACAAGAAAACTCAAGCAAAACATTAACATTAAGCAAAACAATATATACTTACTACATACCTCACTAGGCATTAGTTTCAAAAACAAGCAACATTCAATTATAGCTTTATGCAACACGAATAATGCCCTTTCTGGATAAGAATTACTTCTTGAACATATAGTGACAGAAAGCAGATTCTGACATCAATTTGCAGTTCATTACTAAAGAAAATAAACATAATAAGAGGCAGTTTGATTTGGACGTCACGACATCCACCTCTTGAAATTCAGGCATACAGGCTGAAATTTTTTGGCCTTATTTAACTATTTATGCCCAAACGCCTGCGATTGAGAACCCTGATCATCAAAGATGGGCCAGTGGCTAAAGTTTGGATGAAAGATGGTTGAAAGATCATCCAAAAAAAAACCGTGGTTTGAGAACAATATGTTTTGCGGACAGCACCAAAGTCAACTGGCTGAATAAAACACTAAAGCAGTATGTGCAAAATAAAATGAATGACAGTAAAGTTGGGCATACCTGACGTCCCAGAAAGTGTTGATTGGTGCCTCAGGGTTCCAGCGCTCAATGATGTCTGGCTGATGAAGACACAGCAGCGCTTCCATTGCCTCTTGAGCCACGTCCGGCATCGACTGCTGATGAACAAGTGAAACGAGGCCGTTGATCAGCTCCAAGGTGCTGCTCTGGATCTCATGCCCTGCTTTCCCCGGATTCTATGCATGACACGAACATCGAGAAATGAGAATACATCGATGCCAAGCATCTGATAGGTGCAGCTAGTCACAACACTTTCTTTCAGCAAAGTCGCTATTATGTGGCAGATCGTGTCCTGTTCCATTTCATTGACTTTGGACAAGTTGGATTTCCATCATCATTTTTCAAAACTAGCAAGCAGTCAGAGCCCACACACCTCCGCCAAGGCAATGTTGTTCGCTAGGTGGCAGCACCATCTTCAATTTTGCAGCGGTTTCCCTTATGCCCCATTGAAAGCAATAATAACGAAAATTTCAAAGTGATCCAGAATCCAGGATTCCTGCCTGATCACCCCCAAAATTGAATCACTGGTAGTTTTTGCCATTCCCGACATTCCCAGAAAATTTCAAAAAGATCCGTATAACTTTTTGAGTTATCTTGCTAACACAGAGACAAACAGACAAAGTCTGGCAAAAACATTACATCCTTGGCAGACCTAATTATTTCCTTATGCAGCAAACTAATACCATATGAAAATGACTACACGACCATTCTGTGCAACAAAAATGCATTGTTTGGGTGAACAAAAGTATGAGTAGTTGCAAATGTTGATCTTTTAACCCATTTTTCAGAGTTGACGCAATCTGCATGACATCATTACATTAAACAGGTCAGAAACCAGCTTAATCGAGAAGCTACTAACAACAAGTTAAAACCACACAAAGTCGAAAAAAACCTGACAGATGTACATACATTCAGCATAAGGTTAGGATCGGCATGAATGAGCCTCACTATGCCAAGCAGAAGATACTTGTAGCTCAACACTTCATCCAAAGTCTTGTCACGGAACATCAGACTCACCACCTTGTCTCGCTTTGTCAGACTCTGGTAACAACCAGCAACAACATTAGCTACAGCAGCGGCTGCTTCAACTTAACGTTACAAAAAAACAAGTTTAACATATACTCAAAACAGGGTTGAGCACATACCCAGAAAACCAGTGCATTTTGCTGGGTACACCCACCTACAGTCATCCTACTGCATTGGCAAAAGTTTGTAGGACACAGGACAAAAAATATAACACATCAAATGAAAATATAGCCTTTTATAAGACACATGTGTGTTTTAGTATTCATCCTGTACCCCAGTGCAATGCCTGGTATCTGTGTCCCCAAATTTACACTTTAGTCACTGCCAACATGACAACATGAGTGTTGGGCAGTTACTAAGAACGATGCACTTGATCAGTGGTGTCTGAGAATGCTGCTAGGAATCAGTTGGCACCAGCATGTGCGCAATGACGAAGTCAGAAGGTTAACCAAGCAACCCCATCTCTCAGCCATAGTCCAGTCAAGGCGCCTGTCCCTGTTCGGACACATTGCACGAATGCCTGATGGAACAAGCAAAACGGATCTTAACAGCTTCCCCCGCAGGAAACTGGAGGAGTCCACTGGGACGTCCTCGTATTACATGGATGAAAACCATTCAGCAGGATCTGAAATCCAGCGACCTCAATATGGACGACGCAGTTGACCTGTCTCAGAACCGTCCACTATGGAGATTGATGTCTACGTTCGGCGCTACCCACTCTTAGTGGTGCTTGCCAGAAATGATGATGATGATGAACATGACAGCTACAGTCGAACTAAATCACAAATCAAACTATCAGCATCATTAATCATGCTCTTATGTCATGTTGTAAGTATACCTGTGAGAGCCTCAGTGGCGTATGATTCATCTGTGTCACTTTGTTCAGAGTGTCTGTAAACAGATTCCGAAGTTCCGATGACTTGCTGTACATTATCTCTATGTTGGGCCACCATGACAGACGACGCTGTAACACCACAGACCAGCACGCCAGGTTAGAACTACCAGCTACAGGCTTCAATCATATTACATTACACGTTTATACCAGAACTAATAATAAACTAATTGATTACAGGTAACAAAAATCCGTACAGCTCTTCATGGCATAATCTCAGAGCTAAGAGGCATCACCTGCTATATGGGATCATCGACCAACCGAGACAGGAAAATGCTTGCCACTTTTATCCAAGCCAAACAGGCCCGTACTTCTAACAGTCGGCCCATCTCATGGAGTGATAAAAAGGTTAGCTGAACTGAGTCATCGGTTAAGGTCAGTGTTCAGTGATCAGTCCTGCATTGCTGGCCAACCTGACAATTGAAGATAGAGTATTGGCTGACCCTTAGAAAACTGGCTAAGAACCATGGAGACCAACCTGTGCCTAATGTGCCTAGCGACAGCAAATCAAAGGAAAGATTGGCAATAGCATCTAGCTGCGACAATGGCTACATCGATGAGGAATACAATATTTACCTATTATTAAGCAGACAAACACTGAAGTAAATGTGACAGTCAACCTGAGTGATGATGCGATGCAGAACGTTGACAAGGACAAAATGGAACATGGTCGGAGATGCAGGATTGAGACAGACTTTGAGCAGGTCATTGTTGTGCGGGGTGATGCGGAAACACGACACAAAACAGTCCACCATCAGATCCACGTCTTGATTCACACAGTTCTGACTGCGAGAGAAAGGCTTTGATGTGTTGAACAGTAGAGACTGTTGCACAACAACAACAACAACCACTACAACACTCAGCTACTACTACTACTACTACTACTACGTAACGTAAAGTCCTTCCTGAGCCTTATAGCCCATAGGGCAGCGCTGATCTTCGTTTCCTAAGGCCCTCAGCCAGACACCAGTTTTTACACTGCGAGACCACGGATACGGGGACAGTGTATCGCGCGGTGTGCCTGTTTACGTCCCAGCGGTGAAGCCGGTACCAAATTATACTGCTTGGTGACAGAAGCACATATGTGTGAACAACTTGCCTAAGGTTGTTACCCGGCAGTGTCCTGGTGTGGAGTTGAACCTGCACCTCTGAGTTACCTCAGGATTACAAGTCTGACACATTACCGTTAAACTACTGAGCCACACTACTACTACTACTACTAAAGAACCAATCACAGGCTCAGTGCCAGTTGGGGCATGAAATGTTAGCAACTCCATGTTACGCAATCACAAAAGCAATAGCCAGTCTTTCCCACGGCACCTTACCTTTGACTGAGTGGATACGCAGTCTACTCATCACAGCTGAGTGGGCTGGGCGCACCTGGGATGAAAATTTCTGGAGTCAATCCCAGGCAGCATCCAATATGGCAGTCCAGCATGCTAACCACTAGACCACCAGCGGCACTCCTGCTGCTATTACTACAACTGCTACTGCATCCCCATTTCTGTGAAAAAAGCAAGTTGGGTTCCTGATGCAAAACTTTTGGAAATTACCTTTCCTTAATATCTTATCTCTTTGGATACTACCCTTTTCGTAGAGCACTTGAAGCACAAAAGTTCTCGGCTCTTATCAACCGTACATCAGTCGCGGCAACAAGTTGCATCGGACAAACCTTGAGGTCCTGGTTGACAGTGTGTACGAGCACAAAGAGGACGTTGGCGCGGTCGGTGATGTTGACATATGTCGAGGACTTGCACAGCTTGACGCAAGTGACTGCCGCTCCCTCGGTCAGAGCTCGGTGCTGGTGCTGCGACAACACTCTTTTCAGCTCGTCAATAAACTGCTTCTGCAATTGCCACACAGCAGCAGCTCTGAGTTCAACAATGCGCACTGAGCGAGTAGAGGTTTGACGTCCCGCTCAACACATAATTTTAAGTCATTTCAGAGATGGCCTTTCCAGGCGATACAAACATAAACACATAATAATGAAACACAAAATTTAACCCTTACAGAAAAAAATGACACTGAACACAGCGAACAGTGAATGCAAGAAACAGAAAGCATTAATCCTAAGCCTAAAATTGTAAGAACTGCCCACTATGTGCATGTATATGTAACAGCGTATGATGCACATGGCAATTCTAATAATTTTCCCTCTTATCCTCCAGAAACTGAAGGTACCATTTTACACTATTTAAAACAAGTGTAACAAGAAATTTGAGCAAATGCTCACGGGACGCACGAAAGCCTATGGCAGTTCCTACCCGCAGGCAGTCACCCATCGCAGTACTAACCGGGCCCAGCGTAGAGTAACTTCGTCTCAGCCGAAACGCGTTAACAAATACGCCACGCCACCAACACCAGTACCGTGTTGCCACCTTGTGAATGATATAGACTTGTCCAGGCCGAAAGCGCCAAAAAATCCATTAAACCCCCTATTTTGGCGATCAAGGTCATCCAAGGTCATTGAATTTGGCGCCAATCGAGAGCCAGTGTACGATTTCCTATTATTGATTAATAGTAACCTAGGCCTTATCTCGCACCGTTACTGAGATACAGCGAGTTAATGGCCAAAAGTCGCAAATTTTGCCTACCCCCCTCATTTAGCGCCCTCGTTCGGGGTGACCCCCTTCGAATTTATCGAAAAGCTTTACGGTTCCTGAAACTAGAGTCTTCCGGGCAGCCGATGGTGAAAATTTGGTAATCCTAGCTTGCACCGTTTTTGACTGATCCACCCGTGTGACAGACGGACGGACGGACAGACGGACGGACAGACAGAATTGCGATGGCTAAGACGCGCTGAAAGCAGAGGTGCCTTCGCGCGTAAAAAGCAAACAAAACAGCAAATGAATAATAATATGCAAAGCACATAGTAAGCTCCATATATATCCTTACCTTACCTCCGGGGTGGACAGGCTCTTACACCTGCCCAGCACTGAGGCCGTATCAGCTCGGCCCAATGCACGTCCCCGAATGTAACCAGAAGGTTATAGGTTATAGGTAGGCCATAAAGCCGTAACGGCTGTGAAGCCGTAAATAAACGGCTGTAAAGCCGTAAGTAGACGGCTATAAAGCCGTAGTCAGCTGTGAAGCTGAAACCAGCACAAGAGAACTGGTATCGTGTAGCAATATGCCTACACGAATTTGGTCAGCACTTAGTCGCTCCTCGCCTCCAGATTTT
>Ga0209367_1005403_pt1 | contig 17703 bp, 13 predicted proteins | sample WorMetLIZISLAND2_FD_187412 | JGI IMG/M metagenome (GOLD analysis project Ga0209367, IMG submission 187412) | Marine gutless worms symbiont microbial communities from Max Planck institute for Marine Microbiology, Germany - Olavius geniculatus... ... | reverse complement strand
GCGATAGACGGAATGACTATCCGATTTTGAATATCTTCATCCGTTTCGGAGATATTCACCACCGAACTTCGAAGTCGTCCGAAATCGGGCCAAATTTTGCATGTTTTTGGCCCCTGAAATTTTTTTGCGGTGTGCCCCCAAAATTTTGGACCGGCATTATAAAATTCAGCCTAGTACTGACCACCGTGCAAAATTTCTCGCCGGTCGGCCCACGCATCTCGGAGATCTCACGTTGCAAAAAAAAACATCTGCAGTAAAATATAAGTTTTCGGGCGGACTAAAAAACAACTTTAAAAAACGTTTGTAAACGTGCATTACAACTATTGTAACCAGTTACAAAAGTATGCAGAGCAAAAAATTCCTATTTTTCAACAGACACTGTGAATTTCCGATAAAGCAGATTATGGGTGCTCAAAATTTCAATTTTGTCTGAAATTCCCACTAAAGTGGATTACCTTCAGGCTGAAATTTTGCATTTTTAAACAAACATTTTACGCCGAAAAAATTTTCCCGACAATTTTCCTACAGCCAAAAACAATTAAAATGGATGATTGCCCCCCTGATCCCTTTCCGCGACCCAAATGGAGTCAGCTATCCGTATGCTAGCTTAACAAACTTTAACCCTCGCTGGCTCAAAGTGCTAAAAAATGAGCTCTCACGCAACGGTGCGAAATCTTCCTCTAACCTTCGCGTCGGAGGCTCGGCATCTCATAGTAAACGGTCGACAGCGACCACGTCAGTACATTGACCAGCAAGTCATCAATGCCAAAGAACCGATCGTCATCGAGGATGTTGTCGACGTGCGGCACCACGATCAGATTGTCATTGTCAATGAGCTTAGCGAGCAGAGGCTGCAGCCAGCCGTGGTTGACGACCACCGACACATCGACGAATATCAACAACTCACCCACTGCAGCGGCCGAGGCCTTGAACCATGCTGCCGACTGACCGTTACGTGTGTCGGACCGATAGACCTTCACCTACATCATCCAGAGTACATCCACAACAACATCTTCACAACTCAGCCAAAATAGCAACCGCTGACAGCAAGACTAATGCCCGTTTCTGTCTAGAATAACATGCAGATTTAAATGACAAACAAAAGGCAATAACGCAATGCAAGTTTTGACCATACGAAGCATCAGCCGAAACACTCAACAGCAAATGGTTACGGTAATATAAATTAGATATGCTTAGAAAACAAAGTGGAGTAAAGACAGCAAGAAAATAGAATGTTTTCACTGCATGCAAACATAATCCTGCATATGGTAATAGAGTAAGCTCAGTGTATGCTAAGTTAGGTGATACTCCTTGATAAACTTATCACACAGTTCCCGTACTTTAATGACAAAAAGTCCACCACTTTTCATGACCTTTTTTCAGGACGTTTTTCAGGACCTTCTCAACGCCTGCCAACATTTAAGTATAAAGACGAACAGCAGTCAAAGTTTTCTAGTTCCACCAGCTTGCTATGACCGTTCATCAATTTTTTTGGCTAACTTTGTAATTAATGTTAATTCATTAACTATCAGGAATTACCATTCTCCAGTACATCTCAGAACCTTAAGCTTCAATTTTCAAGACTTTCCAAGATAAAACTTATTTTTCAAAACTTTCAAGAGTGTCTTTAAATCTTTAAATCTTAAGTTATTAAGTTATATAGTAGAAAATACTTTGTTAAACTTAGGATCGCGCAGAAATGCTGTGGCGGCCTGTCGGATGCGATCGTCTGTAGTGCCATCATCAAGTAGAACTATCTCGCGGTAAAGGTCATATGGCGTGTGCTCCACAATGGCTGTCAATGCCAGCTTGACTGCGTAGAACTCGGTTCCATGGTACGACAGGATGATGGAGGTGGTGGCGTCGGTGTTAGGGTCAAGGCGTGTGAACTCGTAGGCATGGTCACGACATCTTGGAGGTCTAGTGTCAACCAATGACCTCAAAGTACGATGCACTGTCTCCGCATCCATTTTCTCAGGCTCCTTCTCCACCTGCATGCATCACAATCACCAATCAGTCCATCAATCAAGCACAGCTGCTAAGGTATGAAAATCAAAATCTGTGAGATCAGTTCCCTACTCTTCCTGCCCCCTTTTCTTCCACCTCTCCTCTCCATCGTATTCCCCTTCCCACCCTTTCCTATCCTACCCCAAAATCTAGCAAGGGAGCTAGGACAGTTTAAAAAGTCAAAGTTTAAAATCCAGCCAGAGTTGAATTTGGCTGTAAACCTAAGTAATCTACATGCACTGGTGATGTGCCGAAATTAGCCAAATTCAAAAATATGGTCAAAAATCTTGACCGACCTGCACTTGCCGAGGATAGCTAGATGCTGAATGGGCTGGAGTCAAAGTCCAAATCTGAATGTATGAAGTTAATTTATTCAAACATTACCTTGTAGCGAGCAACACCAAACTTTGACTTCTGATGTTGAGACTGGGAACCAAACAGCTGTGGGCCGAATAACAGGCCAACCACACAAGCAAGTGCCACTAGAAGCAACAGTCGACTCCAGCGAACGTTGTACCAGTAGTATATCAACAGTCGCTTCATCGTGGTCGATCCCATCATATTTTGTCCACCAATCCCTCTGCAGTGCCTTGAAGATAACACAACAAACACAGGTTTATTGCCACAAACACAAATTACACTATGTCCCAAAAATAATCCCAACACTATCAATCGTAACATGAAAATGGATTAACAGACTGTAATAATTTTCGCACAAATGGCCGACATTTCAAATATTTACCATAAGCAGTTACTCAACTATGGGATAAAATGGCAGCCAAAGTGCTAGAATTTTAGACAAAAAATGGGTTAAAAGTGTGTTATTTTAGTCAAGTAATCAGACTGCATGGAATAAAAGTGCAACATTTCGCTTGTTCTCTTTTCCCCAGGTAGTGCAGAAACAAAGTTTCGGTGAGTTGAAAACTCAAGTAGCCATTTGACGGTCAATTGTGTCTAAAATATTCATACCAAAAATTATTAAAATCTAGCTGCTAATCCATCTTCAAGTTACGATTGACAATGTCGGAGTTCCTTTTTGGAGACCCAGTGTTTAACATGCAATCATCGATCAAACGACATAAGAAAACTAACTGTGAACAAATAACTGTACCTCTTGTGAGCATGTCACATTACAATAGTAAGTTTTAAAAAGTCACTCAATAAAACATCACGTACTAAGTGATTTTTATAGCACTTTGCAGAACTTTTTACAACAGCATGACAACAATAACACGGCGAGAACGCCACACCCACTCCAATACAGGTAAACGCCCACCTGAGCTCGCAATAATAAATAAGTAAAATCCTGCGTATTACGTTACTCTGTTAAATTACTTATTAGTTCTTTCTAAATACTGCTATCAGAAGCGGTTTAATAACAGATCTCAGTTTTCACGTATCGTTATGACTTTTTTAGCATCATTTTTTCTTGCTTTCTGTTTTCCATCGTTAGTCAGCATAGCGCAGGGCCTACTTACGCATCATAGGCCAAGTGTCTGTCTGTCTGTCCGCAATATACTCCGTGTCGTTAAGCAGGCTGTTTACTGCGTGAAATCCTCAGCCTATATGGAGTGTTCAATAGGCTACTTAATAATACGACAGTAAATGTCTTTTAGCAAATGAATCCTAAATAAATTAGGGGCCTAACTGCTTCTTTCACGTGCCTACCCCAGAGTGTTGACAGAATGATTGCAGTAGCTAAACACCCACGGAGCTATAAATTATTTATACTTCCATGCTAAACACCGTAATACCATGCAGGCTATTGCCAACGGAAGTATAGAAAAGTTAAGCACCAGACGTGACCAAGCATACAGAGATAACTTGCATAACCTTGTCTAATCGTTAAATTGATTGCAAATGCAAATGCGCTGTTTCAGTTTGACCTCAAATATGCTACGACTGCAGGGTGGAGGTATAATGCGCTATAGACTAGCAGCGGTAAACGTGTACTCTGGTGGCAGAGTCGTCGATGTGCCGCGATGGCGTTTAGTTCGAACGGCTGATGCTCCAGAGACCACAGACCGAGAGCTGCGTGAGCGGTGGTTAGTACGTTTACACGTGTCCCGAGCGACAAGACACGCAGCTCGCCACCTGCCCCATCCAATGCCGTCTGCATGGTGTGAACCGAACCACTGGTAGGTCCGTCGGTCGTTCGTATAGCTTTGGCAAAAATAACGGACTTTTTACCCCTTTAACTGTTCGCCCCCAGGACGTATCGCCTCTTGACGTTTTGCCCAGCAAAAAATGCGGACGAATGCGAAAACGGACAGAATTCGGACGAGACGATGGGGAAGACGACTGACGGATACGGAGGGACGGACAAAAAAGACGATAGTCGAGCAAGACGGAAAAGACGGATGGAAAAGACGAATGCACACCGAAGACGGAAAAACGAACAGAAAATACGACGTCCGGGGGGGGGGTGAAACGTCTTGAAAACGTCCCATGCGTCAGATAGCGACAGTCAGGTCACACGCCGCCGCCAGAGTCACGTATTTAACTGTAGCAACAGACAGCCGCAACGTCAGCAACAGCAGATTTTATAATTACGGCCAACGTTTCCGAAGAACTTGCACGCCTCTTGGAAAGTGCCCACTCGTGTGACAAAACATCGCGTGCGACAAAAACAGGGAGGGCGGGGCTAAATACATTGCAGCTGTCAGTCAACTCGGGTTTGGCAGTGCCATCGCACGAGGCGCACGGCCAACGTTCCGGAAACGTGCCCGAAACGTTCTGCATTGCATCGGCCGAACGTTTCCGATGGAAGTGCGCTTCTTTAGTCGTTTGTGATGATACGGAAAAGCGCGCAGCAAATTCGCAACTGAAAGGTGAGCTGCGGGCGTCAGGCGATGACGACGGCAGGTAACTCGCGAGTGTGCGTCAACGTGGGCGGCGTGAGGCATGAGATATACCGCTCAAAACAGACAGACGGACGGCCGGACGGGCAAGATTCGTATTGTGTCGCATTGTGAGGAAGCATGAGATCTACCGGTCGACGTTGAGAAAGATTCCCGCCACGCGCCTGGCTCGCCTCACCGAGGTGCAGTCCAACTACGACAGCGTCCTCGACGAGTATTTCTTTGACCGTCACCCGGCCGTCTTCACGCAGGTCCTCAACTACTACCGCACAGGTAAAAAGAAACACACACACACACACATCTTCAGTATTAATAAAAACAAGCGATGTATGCGGCCGTCCTTCGGCATCTAGTTGCGCCCACTGCGCTGAGCTTAGTGTTTAAGTCAACGCTGAAACCGCTCAAAGCGTGAGCCAACCAGCGTGCTACTTGCCGGCTACAAGTAAACGTTTTCTATGTGCCTCGATTAGAAAAAAAAGTTTTTTGACCTCCGAGGCTCCGATGCGCCTCATTCAAGCCGCCAGCATCTCAAAACTTTTCTGTTCCGCCAGTCACTCATGTGATTTTAGAAATACTGCTTATTATATACATGTAAACTTTGTTATGCCATGATGATAATAATGATGATGACAGGAAAGCTACACTACCCGACCGACGTGTGTGGTCCGCTGTTCGAGGACGAACTCGAGTACTGGGGTCTGGACGCAAACCAAGTGGAACCGTGCTGCTGGATGACGTACACGAGTCACCGCGACATGTCTCGCAGAGCGTCACCTGCCATATGGAATCACACATGCAGAGTCACCGCGACACGCAGGAAACGCTTCAGACACTGGAGAAACTGGACCTTGACTGTGATGGTTCGGACGACGACGACAACGAAGACAACAACACTGATGTCGTTGATGACACTGAAGTCACTGTAAAGAAAAGAAAGACTCGTCTCCTAGATGATTTCTTTTAATAGGCTTATTTTCTAAATGACCTTCAATATCAGTGTAGAGTCACTGTGCTTACAGTTAAGGATGGGATAGCGTTAAAAGTTAGCGGTTGGACGGAATGGGAGAACGCTCTCTGCAAGTACCAGTGCAAACGATTGTCGGGAAAGACTCGTTTTCCAAATGACCTTTAACATCTTCGAAATGGCCTTCGATATCAGTATTTACACTTACTGACTTTTACGTTGACTTGGTCTACAATGCCTGCTATGTCAAAGTGATTGTGAGAATCGTGACAATTACTTGACCGCACTAGGTTAAGACGACGTCGATGACACCGAAGTCACCGCGAAGTCGCTACCACAGTCACTGCACACCGCCGGCATCACTGTCTCGTCAACAGTCAGCGCAGATGATGTCCGTACTGACAACCAGACTGATCGACCACGACGAGTCCCTGACACTCTGAGGAGACTCAGACCGATCGTTTGGAGAACCATCGAGAAACCGTACTCGTCAAAGGCAGCCAAGGTAAATAGTTAGATACTATACATTATGGACGTAACGCTACTGTAGCCTACATCACGATGTATGACTTACGTTTACACGTTTACGACGTTGACGCGACTTAACTCTTAAGTTGGGTCGCGTCGTAAGTGTGAGCGAAACTGACGACGCGACTCAATAATTTTCGGAGACAGTCGGCGACACGTGAGTCGCGTCGGCAATTTGAGTTCACGTCTGCGATGCCGACGCGATTGAACTGAACTCTATATTTGAGTTCAACTGAACTCAATATTTGAGTTCAGTCGCATTGGCGTCGTATAGGTTTGAATTGGCCATAAGTGAAAATAATACCCCATTTACACGACGAAGCTGGCTCGACGATCTGGCTTTAGTTAACTGGACGAGCCAGCTCGATGTTTGCTCGACGTTTGTTCGATGTATGTTTGATGTTTGCTTCGTGTAGGCTATGCTTTACGCATGCTTCATATTTGCTCGATGTTTACTCGACGTTTGCTCGATGTCTGCTCGATGTTTGCTTGATGATTGCCTGATCGTGTAAACGGGGTATAAGACACACGCACAGTATTTTATAATGCTGCAAATGTATATACCAATTTCAATAATTTTTCTACTGCCAGTCACAGTCTGCGATCAGCTGCTAAAGAAGGCAGAAAAGTCTGCCAGCTCGCCTCAGTACATGTTGAGTATGGTTAGTTGTATGACATTCTTATAAGGTAACCTCTAACGTTTAATTGCAAATTGTTTCGGAACTCAAAGTTATACAGTGCGTTCTAGCTGTTCCTGTGTCGTACTGACAACTGAGTTGTTGAAATATGATTTCAGATGCTGGCGACCGTTTCGCTGTCGTTCATTTTCATCTCGATCACTTCGTTCTGTCTCAAAACGCACCCCGCGATGCGCGTCTCTATAACACATGCTGGTGCCAAGGTACGTGGACGCACTTCGACATGCTGGTATGGTATGTGATGGACGTGGGCGTATCTGGGTATGCTGGCGATGCGGGTCTCTACGGTCAGCGTTCACGGTGAGACGTCGATGACGTTCCTGCGTCGTCAGAACATCAGCCGCGATGACAGTAGCAGTGAACACAGAGCGACTGTAGTGCTGTCGGTGACGAAGCGACGCGACGAGCCACATCCGGGCTTCTTCTACGTCGACTCGGTGTGCAATGCGTGGTTCGCTGTGGAAGTGCTCGTCAGACTGCTGACAAGTCCTAGACCGCTGAAACTGCTGCGTTCACCGCATAACCTCATCGACATGACGGCGACGTTGTCCTTTTACCTCGACCTCGTTCTCACTCGCCTTCAAGTCGACAGGTCGCACGCATACAATACCTATATGCCACTCTCACTTTATGTATGACATGTATATACGTAGCGCAACGTCACAAAGTAAGCAAGTAAGCAAGTAAAAAAACGTAAAAAGCGCAATTTAACAGTTTGTGACAATGCACCACCGCTTTCTCGACACTCGAACAACAAAATAACTATTTAAAGTGGACGTCGGTTTGTCGTAGATGAACTAGAAGTCCTGGGTCTAATTTTTTAAAAAAGAGTAGTAAAATAAACCTACGAAACTGTTACGAAGAAATAAAGACGTACGAAACTTCTACGAAAAAAGTGCGATTTTGAAAAAAAGTAAGAGAAACGTACGAAACAATTACGCAAAAATTATGAAAACGTACGACAGCTTAATAGCTGAAGTAGGAAAACATCTAACAAATATGCAGTCATTATTTCGATTTTTGATTAGTATATAATTTTCGTAATGTGCCATAACACTGAAAGTATAATTTTAGGAGGCTAAAAACACGCTATTCTAAGTCATTATGTGGTTATTGTTGGATCATTCTGTATGTGGCATTTAATTTGTGCTTTCAGTGAACTGCTGGAGTTTATCAGCATCGTGCGCATACTGCGCCTGTTCAAACTGACCATTCATTCTCCCGGACTTAAGATTCTCATCCTAGCATCTGCAGATCAGCAAGAAGTCTTAAGACACAATCTTAAGATGATCTTAAGATCCTCATCCAGACGTTTCGAGCCAGTGCCAACGAGCTCGGTTTGCTCGTCTTCTTTCTCGTCATCGGACTTGTCGTCTTTGCGTCGTTCGTCTTCCACGTCGAGCGACTCCAGCTGTCCCCCGGCAGTCCAGCTGAAGCAACGAGCAGCTTCACGTCTATTCCACTCGGACTCTGGTGGTCCATCGTCACCATGACGACCGTCGGCTACGGCGATTTGGCTCCACGCACTTATCTCGGCATGCTGGTGGGGTCAGTGTGCGCTCTGCTTGGCGTACTGACGCTCAACCTACCCGTACCGATCATCGTCAACAACTTCGGCCTCTTCTACTCGCACACTCAGGCGCGCGCCAAGCTGCCCAAGGTGCGTCGGCGCGTAGCCGCTCCCGCCACTGCTAAAAACAACCCGACATCATCGAACACAACACCAGCGGACGCAGACACTACTGCTCGGCCTTGCGGCAAACATAAATAAAACAAATTTAGACGAGTATTCGCTGCATGTTTGCGAATGCAAATGAATAGCTAAATTCCATATAATCCGGTCAAAACCATTTGCTTAACTTATGGAGAAAACAGTTAAATTCCTATACCCAGTCATTCCGTTTGTCATTTTATGCAGAAAACAAAAAAGTGAAAGGACCGTATATCTTCAAACGATCGCAGAAAGAAATGTGACGACGGCTGTAGTTCATTGTTCAAACTACAGTTGAACTGTAGCAACTTTAATCTTCAGTATTCCGTGTATATAGTTTTCTTTTCTATTTTTTGCCGCTATTATTTGTAGTTATCGGTTAAACGATAAAAATTTTTGATTTTTCATTTATTGAATGTATAGAATATAAGGGCCTATTAATCATGTTGACGTACGACACCGAAATGGGTTTTATAGGCTTTTAAAATAGCTTTCCTTGCAGATGCAGTCTGGCGAAAAAAATAGGGACGGAGAAAATATTTGTTATTTGTCATTTCTGTAACACTTTGTGTAATATTACACACTTGATCATAAAAAGCAGTCACACAATGATTGTATCCATAAAACTAAATAGGCCTACCAAGAATACTGCAGCATAACAGACTAGGTGCAAACAGGTTTGTTTCAGTTAAACTTTTAACGCAAACATCAAAAAAATACATCAATAATTTTGAAAGCTGAAATATAAAATCTTTAGCGCTTGTGAAGGCCAATCGCGACGTACCGTACTATTAGGCCTATAGGGTGTTTACACGATCCAGCAAACGTCCAGCAAACCTCCAGCATTAGCACGTGTATTTTGAATACATTTGCTGGAAGTTTGCTGGACGTTTGCTGGATCGTGTAAACACCCCATTACTGATGCGTCTGTACAGTTGCTCACGGGCGGGCTGATGCTCCTGTTAGTCCTATAGTCTGTACCAGTAACTTCTTCTGTTCTTCGTCGCGCTGAGATCGACTATGCTGATTATCTGTTGTGACTGCCAATGAAAATCTGAACAAACCAGTGTTTATTAGATATTCTACTCGTTGCCTTACAACTTCTACACAAACATTGCTCTCCCCGCCTAGGCCTATATGACGGGCAAACGATTTTCTACTCCTATGCGTTGCAACTTGCTGATAAGCTCATCAGTGTTAGGATGTTAAAGAGTATGGCCTTACTCTTTGTTTAGCCTATTGTTTTTTTTTTACTTTAGACTACTTGACAGTCAGACGTTAAACCAGTGTTAATGATATCGAAACATGATTGTATGACATTACACGCAGATCCGACATCGTTATTAAAGCAAAATAGGCTCACTGCGATATTTGATATGACGTTCGATATATAAACACCGCATTACTGATGCGTCTGTTAGGTCTCTACTATTCCAAACCGGTAGCAGTTAAGCTCATGGCAAATTGCAACATGCAATAAAAACAAAAAGCCCAGCTGTCTTTAGAGTGGGCCGACCGTACCGCCTGGGCCAGCGTCCGACTTCCGGTCGCAGAAAGAAGCGATTTCCTACAGTAACTTTACAGTCCCATACACACTATAGTGACGCTGCTATAGATATCAAACGCTGTAATCAATGCTAGAATACGATACAGTGATTCGGCGCACGTGGGTGATGGCCGCTGCAATCAGCATCTTAGCACTCAGAATTGCAGCCAAATCGCTGCAGATAGAGACATGGTTACTTTTGACAACCTATAGGAAACCGTCACTCATCGTCATATTCACGTTCCATCTCCGACTGTCAACAATCTCAGACGCACGTGGTCATCACGCCAGGCTATATTAATTAACGGAAATATCGGATGCAGATTTCGCAAATTTTTCTCACAATAAAAACGCCTTGCTTGGAAAGACGCGCTACAGCCTATACAGTTTCTGTTGCAGTACTGATCTTCAAGGTCATCCTAGGTCGATGATTTTTATGTCAGTATAAAACGGCGTATGTTACTTTCTATTAGTGATTAATAGTAACCTTGGCCCTGTCTGTCACCGTTTCCGAGATATGGCTAGTTTTTTTCATTAAATTTCCTACTCTTCTTCGTTCAACTACAATTTGAAAATGTTCATCTTGCACTAGATCGCTGAAATTTTGCGTGCCCGAGTTTAAAACATATGGCTAACTATTCGTATAAAAGTTTTTTCTTGCAAACCTAACGCTTAACCACAATGGGCTACGTCCTTTACAGATGACCGACTGACAGACAGACAGACGACAACCATGCCAATAGCTCAACCGTTACTTAAGTACGGTCGGCTAAAAAGCTGAATTTTAGTGATTTTTTTGCGTTTTTAGGCTGCCACACCTATTTTAACTAGTGATGTTGGTTATATGCGAATATGCGATCGCATATATGCGATCGCATATTTTGCCAAAACCTGCATATCGCATATTTTTCCGCATACAATGGCATTTTCAGAATATTGCATAGGCCTATGCGAAAATTATGCCGCATATGCCACATATGCAAAAATTTGCATATATGACGCATATTTCCGCATACGCGATCGCATTTTTCAGCATTTTCCTTGTCCAACGTTGTTTTAAGACTGCTAAATATTTCGGCGGCAAACGATTACCGGTATTTGCAATTAGACGTTAAAAAATTAAAATCAAAAATGTCAAAACTATGCAGAAAAGGCCTATTAATAATCATGATTATAATTCTCTGTCACTCGAATTTGCATATGCTGGAAATATGCGGAAAAATATGCAGCATAAGCCTATATATGCGGCATATGCGCCGCATATTTCGCCAAATTTCGCATATTTATTCGCATATTTTGCCTCAAAAGTTTCGCATATTTTAAGAAAATTTTCCTCTATAGGGCCTAAACCAACATTTATTGCACGGCAGTCTGCGTATGAAATTTTTAGCATGAAACGTAAATTGTGTCATTTTCGACGCCGTACGATTTACAGAGCGTCAAATTTGGATGGCCCTTCAAAATGCATTATTTTTTATTGCACGTGGTACACTGATTGTTTAGGTGGCAGCAGCAATGCTGTCGCGCGTTACGTGAGCTTTGTTCAAATTACTGCAGTCTGCCAGTTGTCACGGCGGACATCAGTAACAATTAGTAGAGGATAAGTAAGTAAGTAATATGATGTAAGTAATATCATAGTAATATGATGAAATATTTGCTCAGAATGTCTAAGAAACAGAGATTGTTAAATTCGCAACGTATTTTTGTCGGTAAACGATTCCAGTCGACAACAGTTCGTGGTATAAATGTGTGTAGGGTTGATATCTCTAGGAAAAACGGTGCTGATAGATTTTACATACTTAGAGCTTAGTGACTTTCATTTCGATTATCTTTTGCGTACACTATAGTGAACGGAAGTGTTATGGCGGATGGTGTAAAGTGTTAAAATTGTGAAGAAACGCATTTAACACACCGTACTTTGCTTCAGTATGTCGCGTAGAAGGAATGTCAGCGACGAGAGTAGTGACGAAGACGAAGGTAAGCATTTTGGTGTGATTACTTCTCACGATCTTTTCTGATTCTTCTGCTTTTGCTGAGGTACCGGCTGCAGGACCAATACTGTTACTGTTAGCAGCGGTGAGAACGATGGTAAAAGGCGGATCATCATCATCATCATCATAATTTATAGTGCGCCGTTTACAGTAAAAATAAAGGACATCGGTGCATTACAATATCAGTCAATGCATGCATAAAACTATGAATTAAAAACAACGTTAAAATAGTTATGTCTTCAGTTGTCGCTTGAAACTGTTAAAAGTTGCTACAGATCTCAGTTCATGAGGAAGAGTGTTCCATGCTGTACGTGTACAAGATTTTTTTGTTGAATTTACCCAACTTTTACAGTCTGCTACTAAATGATGAGCGCATTTGCTTGATACATTTCTTGATACATTACGAACTTCGGAGTTTGTAGTTACAACGTTTGGCTATAGACAACTGCAGATACGATGTTTTGTCATTGTGCTGTTGCAATGTACTCGATGAAGATTCATATAAAAGCATTGCAGCCATATGCATGGCTAACTGTACTTATACTTTGGATCACATTTTCAGGTTGGTTGAATTTAAGGAGCAGGCAGGGGATTTGTGGGATGGGTCTCAAAAAGTCTGGATTTTTACTGGATTTAATGGACTGACCTTTGCACTGGAGTGATAGTAAGCCTGACTAATGCTCCCATTGCAAGAGTGAGATAGGGAGACTGTTGGTATCTGTTAGATGTGTCTTTACTGTTTAATAGTTTGTCCAAACAAATAACTGTGAACTGTTGGTGAAAATGTGCTGTAGGACCAAGAGCGCGAAAGCGCATCAGAGGGTCAGACACAGTAGACATTGAGAATCGACTGGAATCACTGATTACCAGAGTTGGAGAAAAGGTTTGCAATGAACTAAATTTGTTTGTTTTGTGTTTTTTTACTGAGACATACTATAGCTATTATTTTTTAGGTTACTGCACAATATCAGGCTGCCTTTGTTGTGCTATACAAGTTTTAAGGCTAAAGATTTCTAGATTAAGTATGCTTGTGATAATAAATCTTGTTATAACATTAGAGCTGTTAAATTTTTATTCGTCATTTTGTTTGCATTTTGCCGATTGCTTATTTGTCTGTTTAATTGTTTCCTTGAGAATTGACAGTTTAGTATTGGACTTGACAGAATCGTGACCTTGATCTGTGTGTATATAGAGCTCATCGTCTCTGGAAAGTAATTTGGAAGGTCTTGCTGCCGTACTTGATGCTGATCTACCAAACTACAAGAGCAAGATTCTCAACATTCTTATGGAATGGTAATGGTAATCAGTGCATTATAGTTTGAAATAACTACATCGAAGTAATTTGGCGAAAGGCGGAATCACTTAATGTTTGTTTTTGTTAAGTAGCAGCAGGGGAATGATGGTTTGGCTGCAATTTGCAGTTGCATATTTTGGCTAGGGGTCCAATCCCCAAATGTTTTTTGCTGAAGGTCTAATGCATTATTGCACCCAATAAGTGTACCATCCAAATGTCATCTAAATACATCAGATGGTTTAAGAATGAAACTCTGACGTGACAGACTGAAAGACCACGTTACAAAGAATTGTGTATTAATAGGTGGAATTGTTTGTGCTGCAAGAGCAATTATGGCTAATAATAATAATAATATTGTTTCATCTCAGTTTGTTTGTAATTCTTCTAGTTTTATGCCATCTTTTTAATGAGGTGATAGTAAATACAAGTGATGGCTCATTGTAACCTACAGAGATAGAATACTGGATTGGTCATATAAATATCTCAGATAATTGTTGTGTGACAGTCCTGTGGCATGGTCTACATTGTCTAGTCCTCTTTGTCAACAATTTTACTTTAACTTTAGTATTGTATAACAGTGGTTTGTTCATTAATTTGTTAGAACTTTGTGAATTAATGAGTGGAGTTAATTTATGCTGAACAGTATTCTGACAAATAACAGTCAAGTGGTCATAGTTTATCATACAGTATTTATTATGACACAAAAAAATTCTGCTTGTGTGACACAGATGCACATTTTTTATTTGATTAAATTGCAGTGTTATCAACATGCCGGAAAGACTAACGGTCTACACCACATTGGTCGGTCTTCTCAATTCAAAGAACCATAATGCTGGAGGAGAGGTCTGTTGAACACGTTGTGCTCAATTGTGTCATTTGTGTTTGGTAAATATTCAGGGTTTTGATGCTTCCTTGAAAGTCCTGGATTTTCCCCTTGATTTTATAGGTTCTGTAAAGGCCTGTAAAATAAGTTTGTCCCTGGAAAGTCCTGGAAAATGAAAATTGTGAATATTTCTTGTCTGCTTATTTTGCTCCGTAGTGCCTCTCTCCAAGGTGCCTTGATTTTTTTGGGGGGGAGTTTGGTGCTATATAAATTGGTACTTATAGTTATTTAATTATACTTGGGGTTTCGAATAAACACTTTGTAGCACTGCCACTGCACTTATTTTCTGAAATGTCTGTATTTAAACGTTAGCAGGTCTCGAGAAGGTCCTCAAAAACGTTTTTGTGATTCTAGAAAGTCGCGGAAAAGTCCTGGAATTGTCTGGCAGTAGGAGCATGAGAACCTTATTATTGAACCCTGCAAATGTAATAGACATCCTAATTATTGCTGTAATCCAGATGTTAACAGCATGCTTATTGTACGCACATGCTATTCGCATTGCAGTCAGATTCAGTTCACTTCATAAAGAATACAAAACATACACTGTGTTTAAAACAACAGTCAAAATAGTTTTTCTCAACTTTGTTAAATTTTCACAAACTTTGATAATTTTTTGGCACAAAGATCACCAAGATGATAGAATTATGTAAGGTGGACTTTTTTTACTTTACCTAATTTATGTCAATGCACTACCGTGTGAAAGATAGATGCGCCATATTGTTACATTTTGCAGTGATTATTTGTATCTGATTGCTCACCGTTGCATTATCAGTTCAACAGAGGGCGCCACGTGATTTATTTTAAGTAAGTAAGTAAGTAAGTAAGTAAATGATTTATAAAGCGCCAAAGTATCAGAAAGAATCAGGGCGCATAGGATGATGGACGCTAGGTGGCAGAAAAGGCTGACTGAAAGTAGTGGGTCTTTAAGTGACATCTGAATGTAGCCAAGGTTTGACGTTGACGAATTTGAGGAGTTAAAGAGTTCCAAATTCTCGGAGCAGAGACGTGAAAGGAATGAGAACCAAAGGATAAGTTATGCCGGGGAATTGCAAGTAACTGACTGATAGAAGAGCGCGTCGACACTGAGGATTTGTGATATTGCAGAAGATCAGTAAGGTAAGGTGGATGGCCAGTGTGCAGTGCCTTATAAGTTGAGGTGGCAAGTTTAAATCTTATTCGCCATTCAATAGGTAGCCAGTGGAGAAGTTCAGTCGATGAAGAAGAACGATAGGCCTGCTGCATTACGACTCTGGCAGTAGGAGCATGAGAACCTTATGGTATTGAATATTTTAAGGTATTTTAAGGTGAAAATAGCAGACAACAAAATAGCTGACTGATGAGCTTAAAACATGTTTAATTGATGAGTGAATGCAGTTTGATCAGTCAACATTTGATTCCGCTATCAGCCAGTGGCGTTGCATCTAAGCTATATTGTGTTTGTTTATGCTGGGCATACTTTGGGCATAAACTCTGATAATTTGCAAGTTGTTGTACAAATTTGCAATTCTGCCAAATGATGTACATTTCAATTATTGTGTGTTTAATTAAGTCGTTACAATGTTTACTGGAGACAGCTCAGCGTTGTGCAAAATTGGAGCATCTGTGTTTCACACGGTAGTGCATTGACATAAATTTGATGAAATAGAAAGTGAGTGCATTTTACATAATTCTATTGTATTGGCCATCTTTTTGCCGAAAATTATCAAAATCCGTGAAAATTTGGTATAGTTATGACGAAAACAATTTTGAATGTTTTTTAAAACACGGTGTACATGACTCTTGTCATTTCCAGAGCAGTAGTTATTGTTTCGTAATTTTTTGTTTGTCATCAGTTACTTGCAGTGGCTTTGCAGAAATATATTGCTCTGTGATATTTTTTCTTGATGTGTTGAATTATTTTGACAGTTCGTTGAGAAATTGGCACGACACTTGAAAGAGTGCCTTCGTGATGGTGCTTTTCAGAATGTCAGAATTGTGGTAAGAGACAGTGTTTACTGACATCCTTTGTCTGTCTACATAATGCAGAAAGCAGTGCATAAATTATTCTGAAAATCAACAAAAAAATGCAAACAATGATACTCTTAACCTACTTACAATTTTATCAAATGATTATCAGTTTTATTGCACAGTGATTAAACCTGATAACTAAAGGTGGGTCAATAAAAAATGTGCCACTTTAATTGTGTCTATATCTTCGCCAATTATTGACCGATTTTCAAAATTTTTCACTGGCAGACTCTGCAACAAATTTGCAATAATGTGATTATTATATATCCCAGCACACCGTGAATGCATCTCTGCACTACCTTGTGAAATATGAATAAAATACGCATATGTAACGATAATAACAAACAAAGATTTTGGTAGAATTGAAAAAAAACACTTCAGACCAACATTGCGGTGAATGATCTGTATGACTGTATGGGTTTAAAGCAGTCTAGTGTTATATGGATCATTCCCTGCAATGTTGGTCTGAAGTGTTTTTATCATTTACCTTTGTGTTTGTTATTATTGTTAGTTTTTCTTACGTTTATATTTTAAAAGGTATTGTAGAGATACATTCACGGCTTGGTTGGATGAATAATGACCACATTATTGCAAATTGTCTGCAGAGTGTGCCAGTGAAAGAATTTTAAAAATCGGTCAATAATTGGTGTAGATATTAACAAAAGTAAAGTGCCATGTTTTTTATGGCCCACAGTGTATCTGTGATGCAGTATCGAAGGATAGGCATTGCAGAACACCAGTCTGTTTGCTGCTATGCTACATAATCACATTTAAGCTTATTGCACAGCTGTTCTGGATGTGGTAGTTTTGAGCACATGGCAAGTGTCATTTGTCGGCATATTTCATCAAACATAATACACAGTTTGTATTATCGGATTAAAACTGTGACTACTACAGAACACACGATGCAACAAATGTATATATAAGAACGTCAAATAATAAGTTAGTTTTAGAAGATCTTGCCGGCCTAATACTTATAAAAGCTAGCATTGTACATAATGCAGAGTGATTTAGGCCAAGTTATTGGTCTTCTCTATTAATATGTTTGTTGTCTCTTCGTCCTGCATCACTGCAAATGTGAAAATGTAAAGGCATAGTAAAACCAAAATTGGTGTGAACGTAATCTCGGGGACATTGGTAACAGGTGTGCCCATTTTTTGGCCGATAAAAATACCTCGGAGTTTAAACTTTGGGGTTGGGTGGGCACTGGGGC
>Ga0209367_1005402_pt1 | contig 17703 bp, 11 predicted proteins | sample WorMetLIZISLAND2_FD_187412 | JGI IMG/M metagenome (GOLD analysis project Ga0209367, IMG submission 187412) | Marine gutless worms symbiont microbial communities from Max Planck institute for Marine Microbiology, Germany - Olavius geniculatus... ... | reverse complement strand
GCCAGGGGGCAAACAAGCCAGGGGGTGAATCAGCCAGGGGGCGAACAAGCCAGGGGGCAAACCGGCAAAGGGGCGAAAAAGCCAGACACCGTGATGTCAGGGCGTGTCTGCGTGGGCTTGTGTGAAGTCTGGCAATGTCCGTTCTGCACCCATTGGGCAGTCAGTTGCTTTTAAGGTCAATGGTAAATACAGGACCTGTCAAATGAAGAACCGTAAAAATGACGGACAAAATCGCAAGCCCTGGAAAATAACGGACCAAATCTCAATGGTCTTGCATTTTCAGGTTTTTCAAAGTCATGCTTTTCCGCTTCCAATATTCGCCATCTAGGAACACAGCTACTGGCAAATCTTATCCCAGCGTCACCACTACTGCAACCCCCGGCATTAACATGACATCTGACCCTGCGCTTAAACTGGCTCGGTGTTATTTTCCGTCCGCATTGATCGAAAAGTAAGCAAATGTGAGGCTGTTGTTCGTCCACCACAGACGGAAAAGTAAGCAAGCCTGAGGCTATTTTCCATCCGTCACTAACTAAAAAGTAGACTATATGATGTTATTTTCCTTCCACCATGGACGTATGGAGATTGTGACTGATGGAAAATGACCGCCTAATTTTTTTGGTATAATACACAGCCTTACACATGCATTTGAGTAATGTGACGTTAGGTATGACTCTGTTAACTAAAAAGTCTGTACCAAGTGGCGTTTCGATTATATTAAACAATTCTTGTTGTGTTGTATTTTTACTGTACTGCGTTGCATTGCTGGATATGTAAATAAACCTAAGTATGCCATGGAAAAGAAGAGTATGTAAAATGAAATGAAACCACAATCAATATCTTTTAATGACATGCACACATACTAAAAACTCGATCATAACTATGCAGTGTGCCATTGACATCTGTAGATAAATGCAAACAGACAAAGAAATTGCAGTCGCTTTGAGCACATAGATTTCCACCGCACGGATGGAAAATAGTGTTCGCATGGTCTTTTCCATCCGTGGCGGACGGAAAATAGCCTCAGGCTTGCTCACTTTTCTGTCCCTATTGACGGAAAATAGCACTTTGAGCACTTAGATTTACGTCTGCACGAATGGAAAATAGCATGCTTACTTTTCCGTCTACCGCGGACGGAAAATAACATTGATGCTTAACCTGAAACTAACCCTAACCTTATTTCAGACCTTTGCTATGGCGGACCTTTGCTGTAGCAGGCTGTTACCATCGAAGTTTGTGGTAATAAGTCTTGCAAAGTGTGGCTATGGGTAAAAAGTGGATTGTGAATCTGCAGATATTGCAAAAGGTGGTAGTTACTATTTTCAGTCTACCCCAGACTGAACTATAGTCTTATTTTCAGTCCTGTCTTCAACAGCCTTAGCCTGTATGTACATTGTACAACCACCAAATAGTGGTCATAAATACCAGCCAAGGCTGTCCATGCACACAAACATGGACGACGAGCAGCTGCTCGCCCTTTTGCGACATCCACAGATCTGCACATCTGCCGATCCACTTTTTACCATAGTCTGCAAAGTGCAGTAAACTGCTAACTGCCTAACAGGCACTGGCGTGGATTTTGGTGTGTGTGATAAACACTCATACAAGGCAATACACTGATTAGCTTTAGAAGTCAAATGGTTGGCGAATCCATAAATTTATGTGCAGTAACATGTGACTGATACCTTAAACTACATGCCTTAGTGATCGTAAATTAATCTGTCGCTGCTGTATTTACTGATTTTTTTTTGCTGAGCACGTGGTTCATTTTATGACATTATTGTTCTAGGTTGCCAACTACCTGCCGTCCATCAGTGCAGCCATCGGTGGTTACACACCGCAGCGTTACATCTGGCGAGTGTGCATTGCTATCCACTGTAGTCCACGCTTTGTGAGCATCTTGTGCTACTACAAGTCGTTTCGCCAGCAGACCGTGCAGACATGCCAATGGCTGTATCATGCTGTTGTTACACTCACGTTGCTGCTAACAACCATCGAGAATTTCTGCCTGTTGCTGTTGACATGCATCTCATCTAGCGAAGACTACAGTTGGTTGTTTACTGTCTTTATGTAATACATTACTGCAGTTAAAAGTGGGCTCAGTCCAAATAATATAAGGGCCGTCCCAAAAGTTATTAGCGTCGACATATTAGACAACAATAATGTCTACAATTTATTACGCGCGAAAGCAGCTACTACTTTCAGCGCATCTTAGCCGTCGCAATTTTGTCTGTTCGTCCGTCCCTTCATCACACGGGTGGATCAGTCAAAAACGGTGCAAGCTAGGATCACCAAATCTTTACCGTCGGCTGCCTGGAAGACTCTAGTTTCAGGAACTGAATGCTTTTCCATAAATACGAAGGGGGTCACCTCGAGCAAGGGCGCTAAATGAGAGGAGGGTGGGCAAAATTTGCGATTTTTGGCCAATAAGTCACTGTATCTCAGTAACTATGCGAGATAGGGCCTAGGTTACTATTAATCACTAACAAGAAGTCGTCACTGGCTCTCGATTGTCACCGAATTCAATGACCTTGAATGACTTTGAATGCCAAAATAGGGGGTTGCGATTTTAGGCTGCAACACAAGTCTATATCATTCACAAGGTGGTACCACAGAACTATCGTTATGCGATTCAGATAGAGAATTTGGCATTTGTATATTAACTTTGCATGAACAGCCCAATTTTTAGCTTAACTACTGAACCGGAACTGCTATAGGCTTTCGCGCATCTCGTGAGCATTAGCTCAAATTTCTTGTACATCAGTGAAATGCACATTTTTTATTGATTCACATGAGTCTGTATTACTCATTGTAATTCATGACATCACAGAGCATTAGATAGAAACGATTCACAGTGTCAACGCAAACAGCATAAAATCAAACTTGGTGTTGCATGACAATTTTCCAGTCAGTAGCTGGATTTATGATAGTGGGGCTCCATGGCATCTGATTGTGGGAAAACCCTAATCAACAGAAAATTAGATGCCATGGCATTCTCTTTTTACAAATTCAGCTACTGACTGGAAAACTGTCATGCAACAGCAAGTCTGATTTTATGTTGTTTGCGTTAGCGCCGCTCTAAATCATTTCTATTTAATGCTCTGTGATGTCATAAATTATAATGACAATGTCATATCCGCAGCAGACTCATATGAGTCAGTTAAGAATGTACATTTTTCACTGATATATAGTTTGTGGAAAATATTGTTGTCTAATATATCAAAGAGGCTCAGGTTTGACTCTGCACCGGTACACTGCCGGGTAACGACCTTAGGCAGGTTGTTCACACACATGTGCCTCTGTCACCAAGCAGTATAATTTGGTACCGGCTTCATCGCTGGGACGTAAACAGGCACACAGCGCGATACACTGGCCCTGTATCCGTGGTCTCGCAGTGTAAAAACTGGTGTCTGGCTGAGGGCCGTAGGAAATGGAGATCAGCGCCGCCTTATGGGCCGTAAGGCTCGGGGAGGACTTTACGTTTTTTACGTTTTAATATATCAAGGCTGGAAACTTTTGGGATGGCACTCATAAAGATGTATTATCACTACCAGTAATAACTGTGAGCAAGTTGTTTGCACAGATGTGCATTTATCACAAGTAGCATAATTTGGTGATGTTAACTTTGATTCAGTACTTGTTGTTGGTCTTTTTGATTGGAAACTGGAAATGTCAGGGAATTTTGCAGATGTTGGGGAAATGTTCGGGATTTTGATAAAAATCACAGGATTGTTAAGGAAAAATCTTGTCCAGAACTTTCCTAGAAATTGTGTCAACAGGCTTTTAGTATCTCTCACTTAGTACTCTTATGCCAATTATTTTATGCTGTTTATTGTTGCATGTTGCTGACTTATGTTTTAGTTTCTAATTTTTATATTAGATGTTATATACTTGGTAGTTGGTGTTAGGTTACCCTAGTTGAGTTCCAGTTAAAATGGTCTGGAGTAGTCCCCGGAACCGTTAAGCTAAGGCATTAACAGCTGGTCTGAAGCCTTAGCGGTAGGGGGTAAGTTACCCCAGGCCACGCGACGTTTGATGGCCACGCCGTTGCTCAAAAATATAAAGTACACCAGAATGCGCTGTTTTAAAAACAAGATTCAAAAATTGTCTCCCCAGATGGGCCCCGCGAGAATGTTTTTCCCCGATTTGCCACGCGAGCGAACGTATCCACCAATTTTGCCAAGCTTGACGAATAATGAATTTATGTTGCACTGCTTATTGGGTATAAAGTACGTCACACAGTGACGAACGTATTCTCAACGTTCCGCGAAGTCATTGTTATTTATAAAAGTAATACAAAATTATTGAAAATTCATGCAAATTACCATACGTTAGCAGTCAATGAAATCGGCGTCATATCATGTTTTCCCCTGAAAGATAGACCCTAGCACAGTCCCATGCACAGATCTACCGGTATACATTAAGACCGTGGTGCTAATGGCCACTCGCAACCATGCTCATTAGTCATGCTCATTAATAATCATTCACTGATTGTTAGTCGCCATCGGCAGTTGGCACTGTGACGACCATAGATGACAACTGACGAGCTAGGAGACGCGCACTCGGGCTGGCGCTCTGCTTACAGCAGTGTGAGCACAAAACATGATTTTATTTTTTCGTTAAACCGCTATGACTGCTAGCTTATCGGCGGCAGCGGCGTAGAACCTTAGAACGGTTGGTTGCGGTTCGAGGCCTTAGCGGCGGCGGCGAATGATGGTGGTTCCGTGGATTAGTCAGGAGTATCATGAATCATCACGGAATTTCATAGTGTCTGGATAATGGTCACTTTGTATGTTTACTGAGAAGTTTTGAATGTCTTCTTTCAGTTGTTAATTGGCATTGTTTTCAATATCTATTGCCGAACAAGGAAGTGCCTAGAGTAGACATTAGCTTAGTGACATTGTTGTGTGTTTTGTGCCAGGTACTCATGAAGCCAGCTTCATTACATTCTTAGCATGCTCTGAGTTCTACATGCTTATTTCACTCATCTTGTACCGTTGGTTAAAATCGCCATCAAAAATGACTTCACAGGTTGGATTCTAGAGGTTATTTTTTAAACATGGTGTGATGCATGATGTTACATTAAACCTCTACCAAATGGTGGAGTCACACTTTTTTCTATGCTACCTTAGTATATTACGCATAATACAGTGTATTATGGTATATATCGTAACATTGTACAAACCAGTACTATTTTGTTGAACTCATCTGTTGTTGAATATAAATAGAATTGCCATAATGGCCAGAGTAAGTTTATGTAATATTTGGTATTTTCTAAACTGAACTACTATTTGCTCTAAAAAGTAGTATGTGTATTGTGCTACTTTTTAGTAGATTATCACCCACAGCTGTACAGTTCTGTAATTGATTGTCATAGTTGTGGAAAATGTAACTATTTCCAGCTCTTTGCTCATTGACCACTTTGGCACATTGTATTTTATTTACAGGAATGGGTGTCGTTTAAGCTGAAATGTTCATTCTTTGTGGTGAATGTGATAAGTTGTTTTTCGGCTGCATATTTCTTCTCAAGGCATAATAATTACTGCGAGCCTGGAGGTAATAGCACATTTTCCTTTTCTTATTATGCACATTTTTACAGTTTTCTTTTCTTAGAATAAGATGCAAGTATCGTATGCCACAGCAAATTGTCTATCTGTAGCATTGAACACATTGATTTATCATGGTTATATACAGGTTACTGGTGGTACAGGTTACTGCAGATGTAGAATAATTAGCCTAGAGTCTTCGCTGCAGCATTTTCAGCTGGCGAAGAGGAACATCTGGTGGAATAGACACATTTAGTCTTTGTAATTCTATTATAATGGATAGCATGATGTGTACATTTATTAATGTACATTATACATAATTGACACTTCTTTCTATAATAAGAGGAAATGTTATTTGATGGAATAAGTCTGTGGTAATTGTGGGATGGTCAAGACCGTGGTGCTAATGGTAATGATAAATTAAGCGCAAAGCAGCATTGCATATTGCTTGTTTCTGCTCAAGGGTTGAAACGTTGTCAAATGCATAGATGAGTGTGCAATATAAATTGACATGTTTAGTACAAAGCTTTATGTTATTTGTGTATGATTGCAGTGTATTCCTTCTTTGCACTGAGTGAGTACATTGTTGTCATTACAAACATTCTTTTCCATGGCATGGCAGTTTATGACTTCGGCGACGGAAATCTCACATTTATTAAGAGTGTGCATTCGGCTAACAAGTTGTTTGCTGCTGATGAGAAAATCAGCTGATATCCAGAGCACACGTAATGGCATGAATATCTTCCTGCATTTGCTTTTGCATTTGCATACATTGTTTGGAGACGTGTTGAAAGTGTGTTTCTGTTCGGCATAAATTTGCATTAGACTGCTGCCAGTTTTGACATTCTTTTTGGTAGTTTGACAGTTGATACCTTTCTTGCTGTCATATTTTTTATTTGCATAATGTATTGTGGTGTTCTCTGTGTTCATGTAGGACCCTCTTGTTAATTGTAAATGACTAACATTATAGTATATAGTATGTGAATATAATGCGACCTAACATAAGAGATAGCAATATGTGATGATCTGTGGTGTTATATCAGTTACTTAGCATAGCGAATGTTAGTTGTTTAGCTAATTTATATTATTTAGCTATTATTTTATTACGCGCGAAAGCAGGTACTGCTATAGCAGATCTTAGCCATCGCAATTCTGTCCGTCCGTCCGTCTGTCTGTCCGTCTGTCATGGGTGGATCAGTCAAAAACTGTGCAAGCTAGGGGGTTTTATTTTTTGGCGATTTTGGGCTGCGACAAAGTCTGTATCATTCACAAGGAGGTGCCATGGTACTATCATTATGTGCACTTCGGCATGACTGTAATAAAGGTGTTGTATTTTTATCCCAAATTCCCGCAAATCTAGCTCAAACAGTGACAGATTTTCGTTGTACAATTTTGTTGTATTGTGAGCGCAATAATTTATTATTTACTACATTTCTGATGCACAGTATTTGGTGAAACGGTTTGCATATCTTACAGCGTAATTTGTGACATTTTGTTCGATGGTGCTGCCACCTCGGTTATCGGTTTACAGTGCCCAGCACTAACTATCGCTGATTGATTGCATTGATTGAGTTGTTATATTTTTACACGCGAAAGCAGCTACTGCTTTCATCGCGTCTTAGCCATCGCAATTATGTCCATCTGTCTGTCTGTTCGTCCATCCGTCACACGGGTGGATCAGTCAAAAGCGGTGCAAGCTAGGATTACCAAATTTTCACTGTCAGCTGCACAGAACTATCATTATGCGATCCAGATAGAGAATTTGGTATTTGTATATTGATTTAGCGTGAACATTTCAATTTTCAGCTAATATACTGAAGCGGAACTGATATAGGCTTTCGCGCGTCTCGTGAGCATTAGCTCAAATTTCTTGTGACACATTCTTGTCGCTTATCTTTCACTGGAGTGTTATAACTGCCCATAACGTAATGGTAAAGGTACTATATTATGTTACATTATAATCTTACTTAACTCAAGCGTAATGACTGAAATGTGGCTCAGATCTGTGTACAACACCCATTCTCAGGCAGAACAGACCCTCACCACACAGTCCTAAAATATAAGTATACATTTCAACACGGTCTACAGTGTAGTGATGACTCAGTATATCAAAAATATCGATATTTCGTTTTCGATATTGATCAAATTTTTCGATATATCACGATATCTTTTATATATTGCAATATTTTTGATGTATTGCAATATTTTATGCCAAATATTTATATTTTTAATTTTTTTTTACCGCATTGCAAAATAATGACAATAAGCAAAGAAAACGACAAACTAACCAAAGCAAACTAACAATATGGTGTCGACACTTACGGCAGTCTTTCGTTAATTAAGTTCACTGACACCATTTTAGTACCTATAATAAAGCATACCCCTTTACTCAATGTTCAGTCTTGTTCATGTGCTTGTGTATGATTTATATATTTATCATTTTAAAAATATCGATATCATGATATTTTGTACAAGAAATCTGAGCTAATGCTCATGAGACACCCGAGAGCTTATGGCAGTTCCTGTTCACGGCTAATATCGGTTTATCTCCATCCATTTTTTTGCACTTCACTCTTCTGCAGCCAAAAATCGCACAAAATCACTAAAATCCTCTATTTTCTAAGTTAAGGTCATGCAATGTCAGTGATGTTGATACTATTCCTAAAAATACGCAGTCCTTTCCTCTTTCAGTAGCCATCATCATTGTAGTAATCCGTGCGGTAGTTGTTAAGATATAGCCAAAAAGGAACCCTAACCTTTTCTTATCCCCTTTTCTATGAGTCCCCTAATTATGTAAAGATGCCCCATAATCAATCGCCGATGATTGATGTCATATTTTTTCATTTAGTTTCCATAAAAACTATATATCACCAAAATCCCTATTATATTGCACTAATAAATACGATATTTAGTATTTCTCGCTGTTCATTCTAATTCGCGTACTTTGACTAAATATATGATATTTTCCCTTTTTCTACCTACTTAGTCAAAATTCACATTTTCCACTAAGTCTGGATATGCGAATCCGGTGCCGATGGAAAGGTTGTTGGATTAGGATTCATGCCCCTCTTTCTCCCCCTTGTTTGGGGTGACCCCCTTCACCCAGCGGCATGAAATTTTGTCGCAAAATGCTACAGACTCTAGGCTATCATGTGGTGAAAACCCAAGAACCCGAAGTCTCTATCTCACCTGGTCTTGAAACGGTACTGGATCGTGACTCCAGGATGGACAGACAGAATTACCATAGCTAATACGAGCTATAGCTATGCTAGCTCTCGCACGTAAAAAAATATTGCATTAATATTGTATAGAAATTGAAATCCTGATATCGAGTCATCACTACTAGTGTATTAAGCCGTGTTATGCACTGTAGACCTTGTTGGAACTTATACTAAAACCTTGAATTGTAACAGCTTCTGTTTCTTAAACCTTCAATGTTAAGATGTGGTAGGGTCAAAACTTTTGCCAATATTCTCAACAGTTTCCGTTTGGGGTCCAGCTTAACCTAATGTTGCTTCTTGTTGGTACTGGTGCTGACTATATGTTGTTTGGCCTTGTGAGCCGTTGGCCTTAAATAGCCTGCTGAAACTTTGTGACTGATTGACAGGCTGCAAAGGATTTCGTTTTTGACGAAAAAACTGACGAAATGACGAAAACTGGCGGTCGTGACGAAAATGTGGATTTTTGACGACATCTGACAAAACTGACTACATTTGCACATTTTGACAATGAAAAATGGCATTATTAGCGGCAAAATTCTTTGTAGCCTACCTATATCAGAAGCACTCAATTTCAGATGGTGAAAATCTGGCAAAAAATTCGGGATTTGTGGCCAAATTTTTGCTCTTTTTGACAAACAAAAATAAAAGTGGAAGCTGCCTCAGAACTGTTTTGGCAAGACTTCATATATTAAGTTAACAGCAGTTACAGTTATACTTTGCTGTAAAAGCCTTATTTTCGAATGGCGAAAAAAGGCAAAATTTGGGTTCTTTTGGCCAAATTTGGACTTTTTGGTGAATGAAAAATGACATTTTTGGCGGCAGAATCCTTTAGAACCTACTGATTGATTTACCAGTTGTTCAATAAACACTAGCATGAAACTGAATAGAAAGAGTAAACTTGCATGTTGGTGGTTAATTCATCTGTTGCAGAGAAACAACAGTGATGTTACTAATATGAAAAACTTGCTCATATGTTTGATCTTTGAAATCGACCTTCACTTTGACCTCACAGGCCACGATCTACATATAGTATGTAATGTATGACATCTACACGTTGTTATCTGTTATATACTCAAATTAGGCCAAAAAGTGTTTTGCTAAAAATAACCAAAATGTTACCATGTCTGACCTTTTGAATTGCAAAAATCTAGTAGTACCAGAAACACTGTGTTAACAAAATTTGGAATGCAGCTGACTCAGATTTACTACCTAAAACACATACCTAAAAACATAATGCCTACAGCTACACTACACGTTGGCAAAGGCATGAAACTGACTTTATTTTAAAAACTAAACAAATGAGTTACAAAACATACAATTGTTAATCACACTATGATCATTACATGTCAGTCCACTTAATGCAGAAATGTCAAAACACAACAAGAAATTTGAGCCAATGCTCACGAGACACGCGAAAGCCTATAGCAGTTCCGGTTCAGTAGTTTAGCTGAAAATTGGGCTGTTCATGCTAAGCTAATATACAAATACCAAATTCTCTATCTGGATCGAATAACGATAGTTCCGTGGCGCCACCTTGTGAATGATAGACTTGTGTCGCAGCCCAAAATCGCCAAAAAATCCATAAAACCCCCTACTTTGGCGTTCAAGGTCGTTGAATTTGGCACCAATCGAGAGCCAGTGTACGACTTACTATTAGTGATTAATAGTAACCTAGGCCCTATCTCGCACCGTTACTGGGATACAGCAACTTATTGGCAAAAAATTTCAAATTTTGCCCACCCCCTCTCATTTAGCACCCTCGTTTGGGGTGACCCGCTTCGAATTTATGGAAAAGCTTTATGGTTCCTGAAACTAGAATCTTCCAGGTAGCCGACGGTGAAGATTTGGTGATTCTAGCTTGCACCGCTTTTGACTGATCCACTCGTGTGACAGACAGACAGACGGATGGACAGAATTGTGATGGCTAAGACGCGCTGAAGTAGTAGCTGCTTTTGCGCGTAAAAATCAACAGTAAACAGGCAGTTAACATAATATTGAAACTCAGCGTCAAAACAGTAAACCAATGTCAGTCTTAACCCAGTATAATGAAACTTGCAGCACATGATACATAACTACTAAAATTTGCTGATTACTGAGTGAGTGAGTCAGTAGGGTTTAACGTCCCGCCCGACAAAGTATAGGTCATTTCGAGGATGGCCTTGTCATGCAGAATGCACACAAACATAGTAACGGAACAGTAAGTTTAACCTTTACGGAAACACAAAAACGAACTAAACCGAACATTGTAAGAACTCCATTATATGTGTGTATATGTAATTAACCATAATGGTAGTTCTGATAATCTTCCCTTTTATCCTGCAGATCTAGACCAGGTCAAAACAGTCTTTGGGACCATTGCACCTGTTGTTCAAACTGCAATTGCTCTCATTTAACAAACAACATTAACTCACTTCAATGAAACTTTGTGGAAATTAAAAACTAAACACCAGTACTCTTCAATAGTGATTCAATCTGCATTTATAAATGGAAACAGCTCCACAGTAATGTAGCCTGTAGCAACAAACAGTATAGCTTTACAGTAATCAAACACACTGTTATACACAAAATGCAAAATTAACACACACAATAGAGTTTATGTGTTAAAACAATGATGATGTGTTGAATGTGGACACAGTACTGTTGAAGCTGTTAGCTGTAAAACTAAAATACAGACTAAAAAGTACAAGTACTTAAACCAAAAAGTAAAAAATCATACCACGACTCTATGACATGCAAACAAAAATTACGCAGATGTTGATCACAATAATTATATACAAACACTAACTTTGTGGCAGAATGAGCTGAACTACTGAACATTTCTGAACACATTAATATCCTTGTATCACATCAGTTATTACAGATGACAGAAACAGTATAGAAAGTGCATACAGTCATCTCTCAGGCCGAATGAGATCAAAATATTCCAATAAAATATCAGTGGAATCGATACTGCCTAGCCGGCTTGAGATTTATATAAGTATTCTTCATAGATTCGTCTTCTGGCTTCTTAATTTCAGTGAACTTTTCACCTTTAACACTGACGACCCGACTGTCCAGATAGCGAATCATTTTCTTTGGTTCCTGCAGAAAACAACAAATGACGATGTGGTAGTCCTGCAATGGAAGTCAAGACCAAACATCTACATCCTAACATCTGCTATCCAAACAACAAACTCCATACAACATGAAGTACCAACTTATTGCACAATGATTTGTGCTTAGTGACTGCAATCCAGGCTCAGGAATCTAGACATTTCGAGCAAATTCAGTCTCGGCAAAACTTCTTACCATGTTTCCATATGTGGTAGTTAACAGCACAGTGGCAGTGCATGGCTAACTTCTTGGCTAACAGTAATGGAACTAATATTTCTTGGTTTGCCATCATTTAAGCGATTTTATAGTATGATGCATTATAATGGTAGCAAATGACTGACTGTTACTGGAAATGAAATACTGTAAGTAAGTAAGCTAAACAAAGTTGTGCTGCATAAGTGATTCAAATACAGAAAGTAATTTTTTCTCAATCTCTCGTCCGATTTTCAAAACTGTAGTATAGCATATCTCTTAATTTTTAATAGGTATTAATTACCATGTATCCCAAGTTATTGATTAAAGAAATTTATGCAAATTACAAATCTATTAAAATGTTTGGTGCAATGCAAACCGATTTGGAGACTGATGGTCGATATTTTTTCTTGTCGTCATCCACATCAACATAAGAATATCTGCGGCACACAGCGCACATTTTAACTCAATTATACTCAGTTTTAGTAAAAATAAACCAAATACAAATATCATGAAGTAGCATGACAAACTGGCTGAAAAAGATTGGACCAAAATGTATTGAATGTGTTGCGAGAGGAATATTTTAACAGGCTAGATGCTCTTTCTGCTGCCAAACCAAAAATTTCAAAGCATTAAGGGTGAAATTAAAACAAAACAGCATCGCCGAGAACAGCCTGGCATCAGTGACAGTAATACTTGTAACATCTAAAATACAAGAATGAAAAAAATATGCAGCCAAAACATTTGCAAAAGTTACACTGGGTAAGGTGATTTCCCATCTGTTTTGACTCCAAGTACTACAAGACCGTTGGTACAAAATCAGTCTTATTAAAGAAATCCAAAAAAATTATCAAAGATATGCCAAGTTGACACAACAATAAATTGAACATCACAAATGAAGCATAGATTAAAAAGCATACTTGGCAACAATCTTTTGCTTTAGATTCACATCAGATGCTGATGCTGTAGGTGAACTGCTGTAAGACTGCTGCAACAAACAATATCTCCAGTTAGATTTAACAAAAAACAACACTGTGTCCCAAGAAAAAGTGGAAAACAAAACAAATAAAAAAAACTTATCACTTTGTCTGAAATTCTAGACACAATAACAGTGAATCAACTCTAGAAGAATGACACATAAGTTTCAAACAAGTAATCTGAGCAATGCTCACATGATGCATGATAGCAATGGTCCTGCCACTTTGGCAATCACTGTAGGCCTACAGCAATAAGATATTAATGCATCCTGAAAGAGAACTTAAATTTGAGGCCACCGTATGGAAGACTCCTTGAATTTAAGGGATCGAAACTTAGATTCTTAAAAATGTACGACGTACGTTCTATGCTAAAAATGTCATATGCAGGTTGTCCAGGTCCATCTCTGGCCATTTCGGCACAATTCACTCTTAAAACGTGTCGCAGCTCTGGAAATCGCAAAAAATTCGCTAAAAACCCCTATTTTGGGGGTTCAAGGTAATTCCAGGTCATCAACGTTGACACCAATAAAAAGCTTGTCACTATTGCTTGTTATAATAAGCAGCATGTCTGTGCCTATCTGCAACCATTTTCACGCTGTGCAAGATAACTGCGGTAAAATAACCACTTCTTAGGGGGGTAGCCGTCTTTGATGCCCACCTGCACCGGCCTTCTTGAACCTAGGAGGTCAGGACTTGGACTGCTAAAATCCACGTTTAATGCTGAAAATTTCATACACAGGTTGTCTTGGTCTATCTCCAGCCATTTTGTCACAATTCAGTGTTGAAATGTGCACTGCAACCAAAAATTGCGAAAAATTCACTAAAAACCCCCTTTTGGGGGGTTCAAGGTCATCGCTGTTATAAACTTAAAAAGCCTGTCACCAGTGCTTGTTATGATAAGCAGCATGTATGTACCTATCTGCAACCGTTTTCACACTATATGACAATATTGGCAGAATAATGTCTTTTTAGGGGGTACCCTTATTTGACACCCTCGTTCGAGGGTAACCCCCGCACCCAGAGGCACGAAATTTTGTCACGAAAAACTAGAGACCTTGAGGCAGCACATAGTGAAGATTTCATGATTCTAGATGTTGCCGTTTTGATACAGTGCCAGGGAGGGACGGACGGACAGATGGACGGACAAGACACCCAGGGCATGGCTAAGATGCGCGAAGCATTCTGCTATCGCACGTAAAAAACACATGACAATGTCAGTTTCATTAACACCATAAGTGCATCACTGAAAATATGAAGTTTACAACACAGCAGCTTCAATCTTGTTAATTTTTAACACATTAATTAACTGTTATTAATGCACCCAGGCCCATTGAGAAGGAGAGTATGGGGAAGTTACCACGGGCCCTGCAACGTTTGGGAGGCCCAGCTTGTAGAATATAGAAAGTTGAAAAGCAAATAGAAACACAATTTTTCAACAATAACTGACATCATCGCTAGCAGAGAAATCTATTAGCCTGTCATCCAAATAATATTTATTTGCACTAGTGATGGAACGGCAACTACAGTTTAGTTACTTGAATTCATCCGATTGTCAAATAACAGCAGTTTAACAAAATATTGGAACTTTTGCTTTACAGAATTTAGTAAATTAAATAAATTTACACATGTGCATTAATTTTTTTAATGCGGGTTAATTTTTTTAATGCATGTTAATTTATTAACGCATTAACGCGTTAATTAACACGTTAATTTGACAGCTTTAACAATAAGTGAATATACCGAGGAGGCTGGTATATCAGCGGGACTAGAAGGGTGTTTGTCGGCAAGGTCCATGCGTTCAAGCACCTGCTGAGCTGCAATGTCGACACTGCCCGCAGCTAGCGTGAGACAATGCAGAAGTTCACTGGTGCTTACTGAGGGAAACATCTCAGCCAGCAATGACACAGCTTCAGACTGCTCCTGCTGGACATCGACAGTCAGTCAATTAGTTAGTCAATTGATCAATCATCAATCAATCAAAGTTGCCTTAATAGCAGATTACTTCAGAGTTATACAAAACAAATCTAGTTAAGCTAACGGTGTCTGGCTATGATTTTCCGCAGAGGCAGTCTATCATTCTAACCATTAACAACAAACACAATACAAACATCTCCATTCCACAGATCATGTTAACTGCATTTCATGGAATATATATTTCAACAGAAATTACATGGTCTGATCTAAATCTAATCTAAACCAATTTGATATAGCGCCATTGTCACAAAGTTAAGTGTGAATCAGAAGCGCTGCGTTGGTGCTGAATTGTCCTAGTTATTGAGGTAGGCAGCGGTAAACAAACCTAAACCTAACGATCAATGCATCCAGCATATTCGGCATTGCTGTGACGTTAACCCTTAACCCTCTGAACACGAAACCTAATTGGATTGTCTCTACCCCAAAGTACAAAAATGGCAAAACTTTGGTGGTGAAAATCCATCAGAGCGTAGCAAAGATATTGCAGAAACAATACCATAGATGGATAGACAAATGACATAAAATTAACGCCAGCCAAATACACAATTAAAAAGCACTAACGAAAGTCTATGAATGTCTAAGCATTCAAAATGCTGTGAAATACCTGACAAATGGATGGATTAGTTAGAGCACCACATATCTCAGAAATGGCAGATGTGCAGTCACTGTCTGCATGTGCAAAGTTGTGACTGACAACTGATGTAGATGAGCAACTGTGTTTGTTAGCACAGCATCTCTCTGCCGACAGATCCACGCTTCCATTAACAAGCGATGACGCACCAACAGCACTGTCATCATGTATATGACGATTGGCTGATATTGCTTCTTCAGCTGCTAGGTGCAAACATAAACACCAAAACTACTCAAGTTGTTTACAAATTGAACAGTACAGACACACTAGCACTGCCTCGTTTATCACTGAAGAAAACAATACTTCCACCATATAGCAGTTTAAGCAATGAATTTAGTAAAATGTCACTACCACCAAACATTGCACAGTACATGCATATTAACAATATAATTATCATATAACAAATGATTTAATAACAGTAATAGCTCACTGTGATTTGCTGCGTTCAACTTTGATGCCAGTTCAAACATCCATTCCGCTACAACAATGCTACAACACATAACAGCTTACTAAGTGCAAGCAAGTTACAAACTCTACATAACTGCAACACTTATCTTAGCATGTCTTATTTCATAAATTCCCTGAGACTAAAAATCAGCAACTAATTACAGAGCATTTTCAAACAGAAACGATTTCCCGATTATGAGTTTGACATTTATCATCAACCTACACACGAAATTTAAAAAAAACTCTGGTACACTAAGGCAGTGACCGAAAGTCATGCAGCAGTAGGAAGCAAAACCAAAGACGTTGAAAAAAAGAATGGGGAGAGACATATTTTCCCATTCAACTGCAAGGTTTGTATGTGTGAAGTGTTTTAAGCTCCGCAGTGTGACCAGTACATTTTGAGCATGACTTAGCACATCTAGTGATCAAGAACGTGTTATGTCTGGACGACGTTAAGTCTTTGTAAACAACAGCATGAAATTCTGAAGATACACTACTCATGACTTAATGTCACAGAAAACTAGTTTAATGGCACACATATTGTGTAATAATACACGTTAAAATAGCCTATGCTGTACATGTAATGAAACCTCTCTATTCAATAAATTTTGCAGAGCTGATTATTAACATAATTAAAACAGCTCTCAGCTATCAGTCACACAGCATACAGATCACAAACTGTCAGTGCAGACCTGTCGACTGCCTGGAAGCCCGGGAGATAAGCTTCCATCATTTCAGTGAATTCTTCGACGTCAAACAGGTCTGCTGAAGCAGCAGAATCTTCCAGCTCCTGCAGAATGCTTACCATGTACTCCAGCACCACATCATCAACATCACTGCAACATTCCACACAGCGACTGGTCGTTCAACTAGTACATCAAATGTCATCTGCAAATCGCAAATCTACAAAGCGCTGCTGAGCAGAAAAGATGTTAACGAAACTCGACTCGCTCGAGACTCAAAAAAAATTCTCGATCTCGAGAATTATATTTCTCCTCATCGAGAATTCAGAGAATCTGAATTGGGTGCAGTAAAAAGCCTTTTGTTCAGCAGTGAGTCGTGGTCAATGGTTTATGACCATTTACAGTCAGTTGACACTCACTAACTGAGTTGGGCGAGAGGAAGAGGGCTGTCCCCAGGCCCCCACCCACAGCGAGGAGTGTCTGTTGGACTTAACACATGGTGTTTCTGATTGATAAAGCACATTAGAGGCGTGCGCATGTTCGCGACAATGCGCTATACAAATTGACGACCTTTACCTTTACCTTTTACCTTTAATGCCATTGTGCCGGTGCTTTCAGTTAAGGTGAAAGTTAGGAATAGGGTTAAGGGTTAGGGTTAAGGATTAGGCAAAATGGGAATAGACGAAACATGATTAGGTGAAGTGAGACTGCTGAAAATCATACAAAACACGCATTATTATTATAACTACATCAATACATCATGCATACTGATGACAAAGTGATCAGGTCAAAAAGTATCATCATAATTTACCATGCAAAGTAACAGCTAGATTTGTCAAAAAATGATATACAAAACATATACGAAACTAGAAATTTGGGGCAAAGCCCAACGTGAGTCCGCCCGGCGCCCTAAGTCCGATTGGGGGAAATTAGAGGGGG
>Ga0209367_1005401_pt1 | contig 17704 bp, 15 predicted proteins | sample WorMetLIZISLAND2_FD_187412 | JGI IMG/M metagenome (GOLD analysis project Ga0209367, IMG submission 187412) | Marine gutless worms symbiont microbial communities from Max Planck institute for Marine Microbiology, Germany - Olavius geniculatus... ... | reverse complement strand
AAAGTTATAAGCGTTCATGTTGACCTACCCTAAGTCGACAATGCGCGTTCGGCGTATGCCAATGCATTTGAGTTCGGGCCACGTGACTTTGATGCCGGGGAAATTTTATCCCCCCTCTTTACCCTTCCCCTAATTTCCCCCAATCGGACTTAGGGCGCCGGGCGGACTCACGTTGGGCTTTGCCCCAAATTTCTAGTGTGTTTTTGATTTAATGGGTCGCTCTGGATGGGACAGACAGAGAGACAAACGGACATACGGACGGGCAAGAATCGCAAGACCCGTAATGCGGCCTATTAGAACGTCGCATGGCAATCTAATGGAAAAGACACTTTTGTTCTTACACAAGTACATAAGTAAACATCCGAAATGCAAATACAATAATGATACTGTCCAAAAACACACCACGTGTGTTTTGATGAAAACTCGACACGGCCCAAAACCGATACGTCCGTTCGACGCTTATTTTTGGCAACGTTCGGCAATGTTCGGTATCGTTCGGTATGTCGGGTCGGTGGTCACGTGGTCGTTACCTTGACGACGGCGGCGTCAATGACGGCTTCGAACTGCGGCGACTCGTACAGGTGACCGACGAACTTTCCGCCGGACGTGAATTCCATCAACCCTCCAACCCCGCCGCCGTCTCCGGTCGGGTCATAATCCGGGTCGAGTCCTAGGCTTGGATTGCGGCGCTCGTGAGTGTAGCCAACAGGCAATTGTTGTTGCTGCTGCTGCTGAAGATGGCGGTGATGATGATACTGATGGTAGATGGAACAGTCGCCCACTGGCGTTGATGACGGGTACCTGTTGTAGATATCACCAGGATGAAGCGTCTCCGTCTCGCAAGGGTTAACGATGTCAGCCGCCGACTCTGCAGCTCGCCTGCTTTAGAACAGATAGGCCTATATCAGTACTTTGATTTCGCGTATAAATGCAGGCGACAGAATAAGAAAAAACACCATACATGAACTGGGAACTTGCTGGTAAACTGAATAGTTCAAGCTTACTTACCGGTATTACTATTGACTTAAACAAATCAAAAATAAAACAAAACAAATTGACTTAAGCCCGACTTAAACAAATTTGATCGTAGATTGTTGGAACGCTCTCTGAGACCTCGGATCCTGGAGAATTTTAATCATTTCGCTTCAGCATTTTCGTTCTGTAGGTTATCCGCGAGTATCCACGGGGCACGTTTACCTGTGTCCGGTGGCAGGTTCCACGGTGTGGTCCCATACTGCAGGTGACGCTACTTAGGTATGAGATGGGTTTCCTATAAAAAGCTATTAAATACACAATCTTTAACCTTTACGCCTATCTCAGATCTACACTGTGTCAAAAAACATCCCCGACACTTTTGACTGTAACTTGAAAACCAATTAATAGATTTTGATAATTTTTGGTACAAATATTCCTTACACAACTTGCCATCAAATAATTGTTTAGTTTTCCACCTCACCCAATGTATGTTTCTGCACTACCTAGGGGAATCAGATCAAGCGAAATATGTGTTAAAATAAACAGAAAACCTGAAAAAACATCCCCGACATTATTAATCGTAACTTGAAGAAAAATTAGCAAATTTTAATAATTTTTGGCAAAAATATTTCTGACATCACTGGCTATTAAACAAGTGTTTTTAGTTTTCACCTCACTTAACGTCTACTTTTGCACTACCTGGGAAAATCAGACGAAGCAAAATACGTGTTAAAATGAATGAAAAACGTCGATAAATTCCGTCTATCCTAATCTGTGGGCCCCAACAGCCGGTCTGTTACAAAGTTTGACTGCAGTGTATCTACCGGATGAAGTTTAGGAATATTTGTGAAGTCAAGAAGCGTCTGGTACAAAACCAGGCCCGTCGAGGGGTGGGGTAGGGGGTTAGCTACCCCGGGCCCCTCGACGTTTGGGGAGCCCCGCCGTCGGCCAGAAGTATAAAGTACGCCAGAATGTACCATTTTGAAAAGAAAAATTCAAATATTTTCTCCCCAGAGGGGTTTCGTGAAAATGTTTGGGGGCCCCGCAAGAATGTTTCCCCGGGCCTCGCTGTGGCTCTCGACGGGCCTGTACAGAACTGGAGCACAACATTATCGATACTGCTATCAATGAATGGAGAAAACGTCTCCTTGCCTGTGTTCGCATAGTGAGCCAACACTTCAAGCAGTTTTATTGCAGGCAATTGAAAAATGGACAACTAAATGAAATGTCAGCCACAGTGTCAAAAATGTAAACAAAATGTGTTTTACGCGTTATCTTAATTAAGCAATCATATCGCATTTTATAAAAAAAGTTATATTTCGCTGGTTGTGTTTTCCCCAGGTGGTGCAGAAACAAATGTTGGGTGAGGTGAGAAACTAAATAGTCATTTGATGGCAAGATGTGTCAGAAATATTCGTACCAAAAATTATCGAAATCTGATAATCGGTTTTCAAATAACAATCGAAAATGTCGGGGATGTTTTTTGAGACACAGTGTAGAATCATTCAATCTATGATGTTGACAGGGAACCTATGGGTCTAAATAAATACAGATGTAGTGGTTCAATGGCGAAAACATTAGTTTAACATTATCAGTTAAAACCAGTTTGGAAAATAGTATATAGCTAATGAATGAGTGCAGATTTTATTTCTGTTGTCCGCACCAATCTTTGTGATTGTTTGACGGATTGACTAACAAATCTACAACAATAATAATAACATGAAGAGACTGACTTTTTCATACAGAACGCGACGACTGTCAGCAGAGTGCCGCCGACAAAGACGCCGAGAGCGACACCTAGCGCCACCACCAGCAGAATACCTGCACACAGCACACCCATCATTACTGTGAATTTCGACATTTCACTGTATAGCATCGATAACTGAAAGCGATCAAAGATCTCAGACCTCTCATATGTTGCTGCCGTGAATAGTACAAAAAAACTTCAGTATATGACAAAAAAAACTGGTCATAAAGATGAGCTACTGAGCTTTATTAGGCTTATGTGAATGGGCTTTTCTGTCTACAGAAAAAACTTCTTTGGCAGTTTCGACAAATTCCGGATTCTATCGTCAAGCGAAGACTCTGGATTTGTTACAGCGTTCCGGTTTGTCTCACATTTTTGCTTGGCTTGCCCCGAAATCAAGATGGTTCCACCACCAGTCATTAGCCAATGGCAACACGTCAGGTCTGCAGCAAGAATAGGTCTAAATTCACTTCAACCCTGATTTGCAGTGTTCATGCAAACTTAGCGTCAAGGAAATTAGGCTATGTGATACCTGGTACGTATTTATTTGATAACTTACAGCCGGATTTGGCCAAAATTTCCAGAGAAGGTTAAACTTAGCCCAACGCGAAGGTGTCTAGATTTTCTTGGTGATCCTTGTCCACGTCTGGATCCAGGATAGGATTGAATGTTTTTTTACCATTCTGGGAAAATCCAAATTTTCGCCAAATATAGCCTATTACTACCTGGCAAACACAAAGAAAAAAACTTGACATATCGTTGTCGGATTATTACGCTCTTTGACTACAGTTCTTAGTAAAATATAATAAGCAAAATATTGTTTTGACTGACCGTATGGAAAGCCATCGTTCGAAGACTGGAAGAGATTGACAGATGTTGAATGCCACGTCATAGCTGTAAATATAAACACGCACACAAATTAAACAAACGAAATAAAAAATAATAATGCTTTGCAGTGCGATAAACAAGTATTTATAAATATTCTGGAGTTACTGCTTCGTTTATGTAACGAAAATAGCAAAGAAAAGAGAAAAACGTTGAACACTGCCAATGTTGTTCTTACATTATCAACGTGACATTCACATGTACAGCAGTAATCAATAATGAGGTTGAGCAGAGTCCTACGCTTGAGTAATGCCTGCCTGGAGACCGCGGTTAGATATTGATAAACCAAACCAAAAATTTTGTCCGAACTACGGTGTCATAATTGTTTAAGACTCTTATTAGCTCGCAATGTGACAACGTCCTGTAGGCCTAGTATGGAGGGCATTGTGTTATGTATCAGTATATATTTTACTGGTCATTGATCTAATCTCTGGACAACCACTGCTCCCAATGTTGGTTGACACACTATTCTTTTAGCCTCTTTTATTCCATGCATGACGCACTGTGCTGACTAGGTCTTGTGTCTGGAGTGGTATAATGGATCGATAAATCCAACTGTCTAGTCATGCGTAAACAAACTAATGACCATGTAGGTTAACATAAAAACCGACCGTCGGCAACCGTAGAATAAGTGCGTTTAAACCACTGTTTGTAGAGTGCATGTCTGAATCCAGCTAAACTTACCGACGTGGTCGCTGCAGTTGGGTGTATCACCACTCCACTGTCTACCGTCGCAAGTCAGTTTCCACTCTTCACCGCTGGAGTTGCAGCCAATCGTCGCCACGCGTCGACTCACTCTGATCCATCCTCCGCGAGGTGGCGCCAGCGTCGGACAACCAAGCGCTGTAGCACACAAATCAACCACGCACAACAATACAAGTTAAGCTAGCAAGTACACTACACTGTTTTGGATCGTTTGGAAAAGCGAGACCGCAGAGAAAAAAGGAAGGAAATAAAGTGACGGAAAAGAGAACCAAAGGAAATGCCGATAGACGATTTCAAGCACAACCGTTAGAGAAACAGCCAAAGCGACAACTCAAGACAGATAATTAATCAACTCAGCCTTCTCCCCCCTCCCCAGCGGGACTTAAAATGCTATGGGGGGGGGTAAAAGCACAGTGTAGCTGATTAAGGCAATGATATGTCTGCTAGCTGCAAATCGCTGATTCAGTTGTTCGCTGACGTGGACAATGGATGACCGCATAGTGCGCTGCGGTATCATTAGCTCACGCCAATCAGCTGCCACTTCTGAGATTGTTGAGCGCTTCTGGTCGCTAGTCTGTATCGTATAAGAAGCGCTATAGCAAGTACCAGATCTCTAGCTTTTTGTTTTACCTGTTAAAGCTGGGCGAAAACAAGTGGTTTGCGGCATAAGTTCCACTGAGAACAAGGTAGGCCTTATAGTAACGTGCACAGAATGCTTGCCAGATTGGCAGAATCACAGTCTCACCGCCCAAAAGTGAAGACGTCAAGTCACGTCCAGTATATCAGCTCGACAAAAACCGAGAATAGTATTTACGGATATAATTTAAAAATGTACAGAACAGTCTCGAGTTTTAGTTTGCAATTTTGCATGGACGTACCTTCGTACTTGATAATGAAGGGCGCAAGTCGGCGCAGCACGGGGATGGGATGGAGCTGCACGGTGATGTTGCTCGTCTCGGACTGATACAGCACGGACGGCGACGACGACGAACGCTGTGCGGGCAGACCACACGCCTGCAGCGGCTTGACGACAGGCTCACTCTTCTGCGCCGGGCGTACGGGAGGAACCAACTCGGTGACGGTGCCGACCTCGTAGCAGAGGCCCGGGCGAGGCGTCTGCGTGGAAGAGTCCTCGTCCTGGGTTTCGGCGATGGACAAGCGCGACCCACCAACGAACGCGACCAGCGACAGACGGATCCTCTGGCCGGACGCGGCGCGGATGGTGAACAGACAATCAGAAGTGCCTATGCCACCGGACGCGACGGTCGCCTCGCTAGACAAGTAGCCAGTACCAGTGACGACTGTTGACGACTGGTGGGACGAGGCAGAGGCGCTGCCCACGACGAGACGCCCCGTGCGTCGACACTCCGACGCTGCGGCCGCCATGTTGTTGCCCGGCGCAGCTGCACCAACATCAACAACCACGTTAAATTTTAACTAAATTAACCTAAAACGTAAAAGTCATTCCCGAACCATATAACTCATAGGGCGGCACTCATCTCCGTTTTGTTAGCCCTCAGCCAGACACTAGTCTACACTGCGAGACTACGAATACGCAGCTGTAGTGCATCGCGCGGTGTGCTTGTTTAAGTCCCAGCTTTCGCTGGTGCTCACTGCGCTTACTCATGTGGGGATGGCCAGGCTGAGTTGACCTGGGTGGCCGGTTACATACCGAGATGGCTTACCCGTCTGCCGACGGTCACCCATCCAAGTACTAACCGGGCCCAGCATTGATTAACTTTGTTTATGTGACCAACGACGTTACCAACCATAAGCCAAAACGCCACCTAGTTAAAGAAAAGAAAAAAGCCAACTAAGAGTCAGAAAACTAGCAAACAAGCAAAAAGTTAAAAGTCTACAGCATATCCCAAACTGTCCGAATGTAGCCTGTTGCAAGATTATGTTGTCTCACTTATTTATTTATTATTGTTTTGTCGTATTTATGGATTTGTAACTAAAATATTTTATAGAGCTCAGTGTCAGTCAGTGTCTGAAATCAAGGCGAATAAAGTAAGACAACAAATCTGCAGTAAATCCATTAAAAATCGGCGTAGTGGAGATTGCGCTGAAAGCGATTAGTTTTTGGTCTGAGTATAGACAGACAACAAGGCGTGTACGGTGTGTGTAGATTGACTTCACTGATTTCCTATAGGGTTGGGTCGGTCGGTCCTCCGCCCAAATCGTTCTTTGGAGACCAATGTTCCTACTCCGCAGTCGCAGTCGCAGACCAGTCGCGGAACAGTCGCGTCGTAAGACGTCGTCGTATGATCGTCGTAAGTCGTCGGTCGGCGTCGCGGGCGCGTCGCCAGCGCATGATTATACAGTGGTGCACGGCGCGCTATTTGCCGCCTTCGGTGTGCTGTCCTTGTTCTGGGCATCAGGAAGAGACGCTATGGGCATTATTTCCACGACAAGATTAATGCTATGATGGCGTAACGTGGGTTCTCGCGATCGTGGGTTCGACTCCTGCTCAAGTCGCTATCAAGTGGTTAGTACTTGGGTGCATGAATGACTGTCTGCGGACATGTAATAAATCCATCCAGATATATACGAGCCTAAGATCAGCTCATCCTTCGGTATAGGTAAATTGAGTACCGATCTATCTGGCTGGGTTGAGGCAAGGCGCGTTCACCTGTGTCGGATGGCAGGAAATTCCATGTGGTAGGTCACAATCGGCATCAAAGTAATTGCTAAAACGTCTCCCTTAGGGTGATAATTCAGCGACCAACATGTGCCATGCACAGTCGAAGAGGTAGACACAGAATGACTTATTGACCGGGCCCCAGATTATATTGCACATTGACGCGCTAGAGTCATAGGCCTACTTTCAATCTCCAATGCTTCCTTCAGTTGTCTGTTGTCATGCCATGCACCAACACAACTTCCCGGCGTCCGTACGGCAGCCGTGGCATATATTTATTGATGATCGTCGTAGAATGCCGCTCCCTTTCCGTGCGCATATTATAACGACGTTAAGTCCGCCGCATGCTGACATCCTACGATGAGGATAGAACATAGACACCAGGAACGATGTCTATGGGATGCAACGACGCTATGACGCACACGGCTGCTGAAGCAGAGATCAGAGATGCGCATTTTCGCATTTCCTGATTATAATTTTTACTTGTCAGAATTGCCTAGGCCTACACTTTTCGCTTCGATTTTCTGAGATATAGTGGAGCGAAATAATTAACTAATATTTGTGTGCGTGCAGTATTCTGTGGACAAAGCGTGACTGATATGGACTTTCAAAATACAATAGAATGGTCGATAAGATTTTTTAAGCCGAATAATCACTCGACTGTGCCCCTGGATAATCGACCGCGAACATTTTAGTCGCCGTCATGCTCCGAGACCCCTTCTCACTCTTCCCCTCTGCATGCGGGTAATCCTCCCGCCTCCGCCTACCGCTGTCTGTTTTACCGATATCTGAATCTGACGATCTAATGCCACGCGCTCGAATCACTGGATCTGTCCGGCCCCCATACTGTGACTAAACGGCGCCGTGACGCACGCAGCGCTATCATTTAGAGGTGCACGGATCAGCAAAATCGGTCCGTTACCAGCCGCAGTTCAGATAAAACCCAAGCGTCGGCCTGACTTTCTCGGCCTCGTTCGGCGTGTTTGCCCTGCAGCCGGTTTTTGTTCTGCTGAAATTTCAGGCACCGCTACACGGGTAAGATTTTTTTTAGCATCTTCTCAAAATTAAGAATTTCAGACCAACCATCAGCTTATGAAAATAACAGCATTATCACAATGACTGTCGACGGTGCATGCGGGTGGCGTCTGTAAGTATTAAAGCTTACAGCTTCACGAATATTTATGCGACATCCGATCGAAGTTTGAAATATGATAGCCCATATGCTGGCTTAGTTGTACAGAACTCAAGTATATGGTGTTTAACAGAACAGCTAATCTCAAACACAGCAAAATAGTCACCACCAAATCCGAGGCTAAATATGTCCCTGACTGCGGATTGAAGTTCGTGAGCGGAATCAAGTCGTTGGACCGCGTTAAACGTGCAGGTGCAGTGTCTGTTAGTACGATTATATGAAAGCCATCAATCATAGCGTGATAGTAGTGCTACGGCGTGATCCAGAGCTGGATAAATCCCGTCCAGCGTATGCAGAGCGCGTTCCTTACTGATCTATCGCTTCTCGTCTATATGTGCTCCGAATGAAAAGCTCATGAAACCGCTACCCCGGGCCCTACTTCGCGTCTCAGTTATGCACATATTTATACACACTACACACAGTTTTACGCACGAGAATATTCAGCACAAAAATATCTAGGCCCGAAAGCAGCCATAGCTTGCCGCATAAATCAAACTAAAAACAGACGAACAAACAAAAAATGAAAAAAAACTGGATGAGCTTAAACTAAACCAAATATAATCCGAGAAGGCAGAAAATGGTAACAGAAAACAAAATGCAGCAAATGTTTTTCAATTCTTGTATCTGGTGAATTTCTTGCAAAATTGTCGTAAAAGATATCGAATATGAAAAAAATCGTTTTACAAAACAAATAAAACGAACAATTCAGATACTATTTAACGGCTACAAAGCTGCTTAAATTTAACTTTGATCAGCTAGAAGTTCAACAGACAAAACTTTGATACAAAGTAGGCATACTGCGACAAATCAAGCAATATTCCATGCAAAATTTTAACGAACGTCCTGTTTGCCGATTTGAACGTGTTTTATATTGTTTTTGACTTGTTCTGTCGTGCGATGGCAAATAGAAATAAACAGCATAATGTCTAAAACTTGAGCCTTAAAACTTTCCGCGTAATATCCCGTTTACGCGATAAAGCAAACATGAAGCACACTTAGATCACACTTCGTGCACGTATTTTGAATAAGTTTGCTTCATGTTTGCTTCATTTCAGCATATTTCTGTTCTGTATGTTTTTCTGTGCATGTATTGCATTTTCCTTATTTGACTTTTGGGTGGCCAGCTTTGATGGGCCTGTGCCCTTTCTGGCAGCCTGGTTGCTTTTTCCCAAATAGGCCTAAATATTGTTGTTGTTGTTGTTGTTGTTGTTGTCATGTATGCTTCCTCGTTCAAACGGGATTATAAGACTGCTTAAGCGACTGAGCGGAGCGCAGCGTTCAAGATTTGCAAGCGGCCAGCAGCGGATTGCGCGGATAAATTGAGGCGCGCGCGCTCGCGTTTAGTGCATGCATCGCTTTACTGGGAGGAAATCTGCAGCAACAGGAAGGGTGAATGTGTGTCATAAAGTCGTGCATAAATATGCAACAGTTCACACCGCCGTCAGCCGGTGCGAAGTGGAAAATTGCCGCTCAGAATTACCGCACGTTGCTTCCACGACGACGAACGTGCTTCTCGCTCGTATATAGTAATATTCGTAAATCCGCAGATTAACACCAACACGTCCCAACAGAAAATATAGGTACCGCCGAAGTACGAAGGTTTTCGAAAATAGAAATGCTACTTACGCAGATTAATAAGAATATTATTATTATTGTTACTGTTTGGTTTGCTAAACGGTATTGAATTTGGTTGTAGCTCTTTTATTACTTTTTCATTTTTTCTGTTAAGGTGTGCTTTGTAATGTATAAATATAAAATTGTGAACGATTTGATTTGCTGCAAAGTTCCGTGCTTGTCACTCACAATATACACCGTGTCTCAAAAGAAACTGGACCCTTGATACACCTTAAACCAACTCCAATAATCCCCGTTCAATATCAACAAATTATGGTAAAAAGAATGGTCAAAATAGTCAGCATTTCATAGCATTTGTTACTTTGCAATAATACAATGTATTTAGAACAAAGCACCCGCTGAAGTTTTCTCCTGGCACTTGCAGTAGATGCAACTGCACGGTATACGTTCACAGAGTCCGACTCCGGAAATTTTTGAAAGCTTTTAAGGTAAAAATTTTACACCGTTAGATGCAGGACCGTTTATTGCATTCGTTGCATTGGCCAGATGGCAGCACCGTTTTTGGGGAGGTCTCAAACCTCTGATCGCTTCCTGTTTATTTAAAAGTTAACATATTGCCTATTACTTCTAATGGTAATCCACGCTACAGTCCGTCACCTGCCATATTGTATCACACAATGTTACCTAGTTGCCACCCGACACAAATGAACTCGCCCCGTCTTAACCTCTGCAGCCAAGCAGGCCAGTATTCTAGTACTCTATTTATCTACCGTAGGCTACCCCGTCGGGATGAACAGCTGAGTTGTCTAGTTACCTGTAATGCAGGTGTATTTGGCCTCCAGGTACGAGGTGAGGTCGGTGTGACAGACGTCTACGCGATGTAGAACCGGCTCCGCGACGTAGACGCTGCAATGACGACGTCCCGAGCAGCGTCGGTCCAAGTACCACAGTACGTCGACGTAGCAGCCGAGCTTACCGTACCCGCTGACGCAGCGGCCGGCTCTCATCCGCCCGTAGCGAGCATTCTCCATCAGGATCACGTCGCTCGGCCCGCTGCAGTTCACGCTGAAGTACTCCGACTGACAGTAGTCTGCAGCGCAAGAAGCACACAGACAAAGTGCACGCTGCAATTGTCGCCAAAACTGTTGCACCACTCATTACGTCTGTCTTTTGAAATTAGGCCTAACGACCGCTGGATCTATGTATTTAGGTTTGAGATCTCTGATAGCTTCCGATTTATTCATAAGTTCAAATATTGCTCAATGCTCATAGCTCCTAATTGTAACCTTTCCAGACCGTCACCTGCTACATGATATCACACAGTGTCACCTGCCACCCAACACTGATGAACGAATACACGCCTCAGTGGTTATGTACAAATTACAGAAAAGTTGACAACACTAAGAGAGAGAGAGAAAAAAGAATGTTCAGTTTCGGTCGTACGTAAGAATCGCTTTAGTAAATAAAGAATTCTTTTTTAAAAATCTCCTGCATCCGTATCGTAAAAAATAATTTTTTCTAAGAAAACTTCGATAAAACATTCTCACATGTTTCGAGTAATTTTGCGCACTGCAGAGCAAAAACTAATATTGATAGAAACATTTGGCTTATAGCTTTTTTCTAGTAACAGTTTCGAACCGTTTAAGTCCAAATTCCATTATGCCGACTTTCATTGAAGGTTGCGGACGCAAACCATAAAACGGGAATGTCCCAGAAAAGTTTTCGGCTTTCAAATTATCTTGACATGTCGAGATAGTTGGTACAAAGTCTGTGACATATTCTCGACAAATCCTTTTGTGTCGCTCTAATGGCAAGACACGGAGAAACTCCGCGGATTTTGTCGTGGACTTTGTCGCAAAGTTAGCGTAATGAAATTTGAGCTTCAGGTGTTTATGCACGCTGCTAAGAGTGTTTTTTCTCCGCAACGATAAATTATATACGATATACATTTATTATCGCTTCTGAAATGTTTTTGCGTAAACTTTTTGCTATTTTCTTTTACTAATAGAAGACAGCGCTGCGCACCGTGTGTTTTACCGTCGGTACTGTCCTGAGATGTCGTCGCATCGGCAGATGTTACACTCCAGCCGTAGACCGTCAGAACGAGACAGAGCGCTATGACGCGAGATGACCCAAAGTCTCTCATGAGAACAACCAACAACGACAAACGCATTGTCTCTGACAATATCACTTCCGTCCTCAAATGATCGACAAATTCGTTTTCGCTATCAATCAGGTAACTGACTTTCACCCACGCAGAACGTCACCCGGTCAAACTTCGTCTTAACACACTGGCTAATCGCTAACAGTTTAATCTTTTTTGTCCGAAAACGACTGGAAACGATTAAACTTGCGCGCGGAAAAAAAGATTGACGTCCGATCTTTGCTTAAATCTTCGTCGAAAACTCCGGCCGACTAACCACGTTGTTCCGTTTTCTACTCAATAGAAATATGCGTCGTGAGACAGCACTAAAAGAGCTGTAGCGTCCGTATTTTCATCTGCGCCTCATTCGCGACCGTTAAAAAATCTCTCGAACACTATCAGTACAGCAGGAAGTAGTTCGCTCAACAAGCCGTTACTTGTCGCACCGGTACTCAGCGCTAGTGTGGAGACTGGTCGTTTGGCGGCGCTGCTGTTGTCTCTGCACGGCGCCTCGCTACAGAGAGTGGCATCACTGCAGCGCAGTGCGCAGTCGCAGAATCAGCCACAGAACACGGCAGCGCCGTGGCGTTCTGGGGACTGACTTGTTGCCCGGAATACGACGCTTTGGAACTTGAACTGCATGTCCGTGCGATCAATTTTCTGAAAGGCAAAACGCACACAGCACTGATTTATGTCACAATATGCACAAAAATTTTGCAACTTTTGAATGGTTGCTATGGCAACATGTGTCGATAGCGGGTAAATTTAAATAACACCGTTAGACTGCCCGATCCCGGTGTCATTTAAATTTTTTTCCTGTCAACCCCCGTTGTCATGGCAACGAATTTTGGGACAAAATTGGCTATAACTCGCCCCCCGTAAAAACATTTCTACATTTTCTAACATTGCTATAATTAGCTAATCCAGATTACTTCCAACGGCAATAAAACTGCAAATATTTATGTAAGAGGACTGTTCAGTTTATATACATAGTGTAAGGGTGACATCGTGGTTGTAGATATGAAACAGCACAAATCACAGTTTACAAATTCAAACATCACCATTACACAATGTCAGAAAAAACTTTGCTGACTGTGTAATGGTGAGGTTTGAATTTGTAAATTGTGATTTGTGCTGTTTTATGTCTACAGCCGCGGTGTCGCCCTTACACTGTATATAAACTGAACAGTTTTTTTACATAAATATTAGTTATCGTCATTGCAGTCGACACCATCATTATTGACATTATCGTGTTCGCCTAATTCAGTTATTAGTGGACTCCATGCTGAGAATGTGAACTGCAGTGTGCGTTTTTCTGGTTTCAATTTTTTTGTCTGTTTCTGCATGTTATTGCTCTGTGTCTGTCCTGTCTGTTTGCTGTTATTCTGGCGAATAAAGATTTAAAGAAAAAATATGGGTAGGTAAACATAGCGCGCAATTATCTTCTACGGGGACCGAGTTATACTGCTTTGAAGTCCCCATAGGCCGTAATGCATTTTTTTTTTAAATTGGGGTAAAATAGGGGAAGGAGTTATAAAATTGCAGCCGTAAGAGTGTTTACAGACAGACTGACAGAATGACAGACAGACGCAAGTGATTTTATAATCTGTCCCATGCTATGCTATAGCAATGAGACAGATAAAAATTAACGACTAATCACGCTATTAACTATTCTAAAATTCGAATAATTAGAATACCTTAGTTTAGTTCTGTTACTTCTAACTTTTTACGTAGTATAAACACGCCTTTGTCAAGCAGCAGAAACCGTAAAGACGCGTAGACAGCGAACAAAATGAACAAAACTGCCAGTTTGTTCGCTATGTTTTAACACGTATTTTTGGGTCGCGTGCGTTGTGACTCAAAAATACGTGTAAATATACATGATCGTAGTTTTTGGGTGAAATAGCTGAGACGTCCGTGCATCGCATCAGTTCAGTTCATTTCCGTCGCTTTGGATGTACATTGTAATGACCATTTCAAACTTACGACGCCGACGCGACACAACTCAATTATTGCTGAGTTGAGTCGTGTCGTAGGTGTGAATATTGCCCATAACGTGCCGCCACAATGATGACGGCGGCCGCTGTATGATGTATTGTGCTACAGCGGGCGCTCGTATCGTTTATTCAGCGAACGCAATTAATACGCATATCGCTCGCCGTATGGCTTCCCGCTCGATACGTCAGACAGCTATGCGATACCGCCAGCGCCGCTGCTGGGGCACTAAACGCTCCCCCTCCCTGGGGCGTGGTGGGGCGGATTTGCGATTGTTATCCCTCGTATATGGCTTGACGTCATCATCCCCACGTCATGTTCAGCCGCTGCAGCTCAGCCGAGGATTAGCGGATTAGAGCCGGCTGCTGCTGCTGGCGGATTTAGTGTACCGTACCGTACCATTTACCTGAATCACGATCCATAAACCACACCACTCGTCAATATAGCTGCCGCACAGTTCGTTGCATCCGTGTGCTTTAGATCTATGTGTTTATTCGCGTGGTTATGAAAATCTTTTAAGCTTATTTACAGTACTATGACGATAGAAAAAGCAAATAAAAAAGCAGGCAAACAACGGTTGCGTATATTCGTGTAGGTTCAAGATTGCAAGCTTTACTATGCCACAACATTCTAATATCTTACAAACCTATTTACTTGCTGACTGATTTACGCTACCGCTGGACTATAGGCTTATAAGCAAGGCGTGTTTGGCGGCAGTCAAGCAAAGATGAAGTCAATGGCGTAACTTCAAATTCCGGGCCACCAGCAGAAAAATCATTCCGGGCCCTTTTCCTTTCTTTTTTCTTTTTTTCGCGCTCTTTACCTTTTTGTTCTCACTTTATTTTCCTTTTTTCTGTCACTTTCTTATTTACGCTTTCTTTTATTACAAGTAGGCCCTTTCAATGCAGCTAGGTCTAAGGAGCGCTGTGAGCTTCTCCAGTAGGGTCCGGGGTGGAGTCTTGGCCGAAAACAAATTTTAAAATATTTTGACGTTTCAGAAACCACATATGGTAACATCAAATTTTGTGTTTTTGCTCTGCAAAAAAATGAACGTCATATTTTTGGGCCCTTAGATCCACGCCCCCACCGCGGGATCTGCGGGGTCAGTAGTTACCTTCCCCCTGGATGAAGTACTACCTCTAGGCTTATGAACCTGTGTGCACATTTTTTTGTATATAATGTTTACTTCGACAGATATTTTTGGACAGGGAAGCGGAAGTTTTTTTGATATATTTACTTAAGCGAACGAAAGTTAGAGGAAGCGAAAATTACGCTTATAAAACTGTCGCTCCTGGAGCAAAAGTAAGCGAAAGTTTCGGTTACGAAGATTCAAACCATAACCTGAAAATGTAAAGTCCAATATTCTGTACCTACAAACATAGATGTAAAAAACATTTTTAATGTTTTTATGTTTTTTTTTAAAAAACATGTTTTTATGTTTTTTTTACTTTTTAATGTTTTTTGTGCTTTTTAATGTCGTGTTTTTTGTTTTTGTTAAAACATAAACGTACAAAATTACACATATGATTTATTTCTCATGGGCAAATTGCGTAAGCTGTTTTTGATCTGTACATTTAGTATATTCCGGTTTTTAGTTTTTACAAGTGGTAGGTTTTTGTTTTTAGTTATCTGAGTTAGATATTTTTTTGCGTGTATATTGGCGAAAAAGTAGCGATTGGAGCTGCAGCTTAATGTTTTTATGCATGTTTTTAATAATGTTTTTACAAAAGTTTAAAAACATGTTTTTATGTTTTATTTGCAAATCAATGTTTTTAACATCTATGCATACAAGTCATTTAACGCACAGCTAGGTAACAAAGGTCTGCGACAAAATTTAGCGGAAGAAAAACGGTTTGTTAACTTCATATACGATCTGCGCTGACCACGAAACAAAGAAAGGTCATACGACGAAACGAGAAGAAATGGTCATAAACGCCGTAAATAAATAACATAAAGATCAGTTAAGCGATGTCGTGGTTATATTATACCGAAAACGAACAGCAGGGAGACTGATGGCGAGTGCAGATAGTGGTGACAAGTGATGAGGGCCGCGCACCTGTTCGATCGTTACGACGCGCAGCTGCTGAAACCGTCTCATCAACGCGGCATCATGCGGTATAGACGTCATACGGCGATGCCTGGCATTGCCTGCGCACCTACGTGCAATCAGAGATGATCTTATGACGACAACACTCGCTCAGCGAAACTCATTGCTAGTGCAGGAAATGAAACAGTTTGGTCCATTGTTTATTTTTTTCTTCAGTGTTACGTTGCATTACAATTTTTTTAACGTGGCCTAAGTAAAAACTGCTAGGACCACAGTGTATATTTATTTTCCCATTGGTGGCGAATTAGCAGAACAAAAATGTCATGAGTATGACGATGTTGTTGTTGTTGTTGCTGCTGCTGCTGATGATGATGATGATAATGATCCATCAATCAAACAATCAAAACATTATATTTGTATAGCGCCATAATTAGCCTGTGTCGAATGGCAAAGACTAGGTTGAGTGTTCACGTTAGCTATAGGCAATATCAAGCACTTACTTTTTAAGACTACGCCCAAAAGTGCCGATGTATAAAATTGTGCGACAGTGAGTTCAGACAGAACGAAAGCTAACGCTGAACGCTTTCGCTGACAACACTAGCGCTGCTATCCGGGTACAAGACGAAGCAAACACGGCGAATCAGCTGCTCAAGTTTACTGTGACACTGTGGCACATTCGTGCAGTCCCCACTATGAAGCAACATTCCACGACATCCTGTGAGTCAGCTAAAACTCCCAGTCTGTCTCACCCTACTGACGACTGCTGCTGACTACAAGACAGCGGGATGATGCCGCGTGCACGTGCATGCGTGCCACTAATGAGAAGAAAGCGATCCCACTAGACAGTGCGAAATGGACAAGCCTTGAAACCGTCTTAACTGCTCATTAAGACACACAAGAGTCTTCGCTGTCGGCCTATTGTACGCACAGTACTCATTTTACGCCAGCGCAAATTCGTAATTCTGCAGCGCATGCCTGTTGGGCCTGACTTCGGATCCTCCTATATCAGAAATTCGATATCTGCAAGGATTGTAGTTAGAATTAAGTCGGCGTAATGTTATAATTGGTGTCACAGTAAAACTATTTATCGCCGTAACCAGTTAGGCATGGTTCTTTGAACATCCGTAAGCAGCGTTCAGTAAAGGTATGAAAGAATTCCAAAATCATGGGTGTCGACAGACAAACGAAGGATTGAGCACATTGTCATTATTTGGACGTTAGGATTGTAACTAAAAATAAAAAAAGCAAAGATTGGCTTGGATATTTAATTTCACTGAAACATGCAAGTTTTTGGTTGTTTTCCATGCTTTGCCATTTAGTGAATAAAGTTGTGTGTGTTTCATATCGCGAATTATTATTTTTTGACCTGAAAATGCACCAAAATACAGTGTGGGCCAAAAATGGCACCATTTATTGTAGAGATTACTTTAAGGCTTTGTCTGCTATGATAATGCACTATATATATGTTCTATTAATAATAATAAGGTGGCTATGTCTATGGTGGCTTGTGTTTATTTTTCGCTGTCGAGATTTTATCTTTTTTCCCTCTTTTTATGAGCCTTTTGGCGTTCTTATGTTGTCTGCTTCACTCAGTATTCGTTCGCACTCCGCATAGTGTATTTCTTATTACTTTTGGTGACCGAAGTCCCTGTTTTCGAGTTGCACGTGTCGCTAGTGGGCGTGGTCGGTGGATCTCATGTCACAGAGGCGATGGTGGCCCGTTTCACAGCAGGCAAACAAACACAGTGGAGTTTGCAGCGTTTGCCATGCTACCTTCCAGCTGCATCTTAGGGACGGAT
>Ga0209367_1005400_pt1 | contig 17707 bp, 11 predicted proteins | sample WorMetLIZISLAND2_FD_187412 | JGI IMG/M metagenome (GOLD analysis project Ga0209367, IMG submission 187412) | Marine gutless worms symbiont microbial communities from Max Planck institute for Marine Microbiology, Germany - Olavius geniculatus... ... | reverse complement strand
GAATGTTGTTATCTGCAATAAACTTTTAAAGACTCAATTAGCGCACAATAAACAAAAGGTGCTTTATTTAGCAAAATTATAAGTTCCTATAACACCTGTGTTCAAAAGTGTCAGATGAACATCGATGAACTCAAAACGCGTCTCGTCAACGAGTGGGCGCAGTTCGACCAGTCGATCATTGATGCCTCGATCAGCCAGTGGCGCCGCCGTCTGAGCGCTTGTGTCCGTGCACGTGGGGAACACTTCGAGCACAAGTTCTGACAATTTTGAACACTTTGCACTATCAAATTGAAAAAAACGCTTAAACGTGGAAAAATGAGCATCAGCTAGTAGCGGTCAAACGGATGGTAAAGTTGGAAAATTTATGCAGACTGCCAAACTCCGAAGACAGTCCAAACTCCTTCTGATAATAAATACTTGTTAATTATCGACCGTTTCTGTGCACTTGTAATATTGGGCGCTATACGGATGATATAGAGGGTGGGTCAAGAAAAAACTGGCACCATTTTTAACGCCAATAACTTCATCAAATATTAACCAATTTTCCGAATTCTTTCACTGTTAGAATCAAAAGAAAATGTGTATCAATACTGTTACTAAAGATCCCACCACGCCTTATATGTGTCTCTACACTACCTTGTGAAATGTCAGTCATCGCACTCAAACCGGCGACGACACTGACCAATTGCGTTATCAACGTTGATCGAGCCTGACATGTGGCTTCCAAAAGCCCGGACTTATATCTGGTCGACTACGCTGTTTGGGGGCCTTCAACAGATGGTTTATCAACGTCGACATTTACGACAATCAGCCAGTTGAAGCAGGCGATCGTCACTGAGTGGGGCAAACTGTCGCAGTGTTTGGTTAATCGCGCCACTGGTCAGTGGCGTCATATGTTTGAGTGCGTCGTCCAGCAGCAAGCCGGACACATTGAACATTTGATGTAAAACCTCGTTATGTGACAGTTAATTCGGACAATAACTTTGACAATTAATAGGTTGTTTCTGTCAATCTCTTACAATGTGTTGTTACAGATATCGTCTTGTTTTCAATTGTTCCTTTTAAGACACTGATATTTCAGTAGGTAATGTAGCTACGCACTTGTGGTGGGTGTCGTGGGATCTTTAGTGATAGTGTTAGTACAAATTTTCTCCTGTAAAAAATATTAAAAATCGGTTAATATTTGATGGAGTTATTGGCGTATAAAAGAATTGCGCCAGTTTTTTAGCCCATGCTGTACCGTACAAAAAACTAGGCAGATAGGCAAAATACGCGTGCGGCGTGCAAACTGACGAATGGCCATGCAGCATTCCTACCTAGTGCAGAAACCAAGAATGATACAATGCATTTACCCAGAACTAAAGATCACGATCAAGTCGATCATTGTGATCAAAGAGACCAGTCTGTAATTGTATACGTCATGTAAGGCCTAAAAAATTCCCGAGCTTCAGGTTGCATTATGCAGTGTTGGGATAAAGTAAGGACGGGGAAGGTGGAAAAAATGAAGACGTATATTTATTCAATGACATGCTGGTAATATCACACAGCAAGTCATTAAAAACAAAGTTACAAAGTAAGTGACACACAGAATAGTTCTCACGAGGCCTAGAGTAAAGATATTGCGGGTCGCCTAAAAATGCAGGACTGGAAAATGTCGGACGAACGTGCAGGACTGGAATTTGACGGACTGACAATGCGTGTTAGAGTTCAAAAGACACAGTTAAATGGAGGTGGCTGTCACAAACATTAAAACAAAATTGCATGCTGCAACTCAGCCTTTTAATTTACACTTGTTTATTGCATTAAAGCATAAACAATCTATGACACTTACAACAAAAACGCCATAGTTCATACACAGTATCACAAACACTAACGAATCATGCAGTTATGAAGCTTACTGTAGGCCCAATTTTATTCAGGCTACTAATAAGTTTGTCTCCCATCTTGATAAGTCTACTGTTGAAATAAACTAACTAAACCTATGCTATAGATGCCCAGTCTTCACAGCATATTCGCAAATACACAGGTTATTCATATACATATAATCGCAACCTTTCGGAATCGTGTAGTAAGCACTTTCTTCCATCTCTGTTAAATTAAGTAGGTCTGTCAGATTATTCGACGCCTGCCTATGCATCTATTTACCGCTCGTTAATTCATGACTTATAGGCCAATTTCTCCCGGAGTGTTATAACCATCCATATTGTAACAACAATCAGGCGTGATGTACTTTGTCTCCACCCATTTATCACATGCTCGTTCACATTGCACATCGTTGATTACAGTCTAGAAGTAAGAACAGTTTAATAGGGTCAAATTGTGCTCTCCAACTTACCGGTATCGCAGTTCTAGCAGTATACCTATGTCTTCAAAACAGTAGTAAGCCATTTTCAAGTCTTGTCATTTTCCAGTCGTGCATTTTCCAGCCCCGCACTTTCGTCCAACATTTTCTGGTCCAGCATTTTCAGCGCCCCCCCCCGATATTGCAGCATGACAGACTAAATGCAAACTGTTTTTTTTCTGTAAAACTCTGAAGCAAAATTTTTAAAGGTCCGGCAAACTTTTAGGGAACGGGGTTTCTTAGAGATGAACAGAAACCGAAAGCACAAACATTTTTTAGGCCTAAAGTAAAATAAAGACGGACGCACAAAAAATAGCCAAAGCATCGCAGGCAAGCTCTAGCAATCACCAATGCAATATAAAGTATAAGCTTATGTCAACTGACGAACAACGAAACGAAAATAATGAACACAAACAAATCTAATTCCAACTTAAATAAAACCCAACAAAACGACAATTACACAGAATTAAACTCATATTGGCTAATATAATCACGAATCTCTTAACAGCCGACTTCACTCAGCATGCTCAGATATTAATGCATTTTTGCAAACTGAAATGTTGATAGATCTGGTCTGCATTGTACACAGCATCAAATATAAACTGTTTGCAAGACACATGATGCCAGAATAGCAGTCCACACAAGTACAGCAAATACGATAAACGTCTACCAACTCAGTCACAAGTATAGTCCGTCAAAGCTAATAATTACGATACATCCTGCCTGCAAAAAAGTGACTAACAATGCATGTACCCTTGCTAAAGTGGGCGTGTAACCTCTTCATTCTATGACACACAGCTTAAATCTTAGCTTGCCGTTAGTCGGCACGATCTCAGTTACATTTTTAGTTGCGCACGTGTACAAAAAAACAACAACTTGCGGTGATATTCTAAATGCAAAACTTTCTTGCACAAGCAAAGAATCGCAGCATCGGCGCTTGCCTGCTTATCGTTTACAGCAAGTAATTAAAGACAACTACTGTATATTTTCAACCCGATTATTTCATATGTGCTAGCAGTAACGGGGTCCATCAATCATGATACAGACAAAAATCAAACAAAAATGTTTGCAGCGCCAGTCTGCTGCCTTCCATTCATCCATATGATAAATGCATTTCGGTCGAATAGAATCCGATTATTATTCATAACATTATTACAACACGAACTCAAAACGCAATATGCAAAAACGCACGTAACAGACTAACAGTATAGAGTGTGATTATCTACAGTACAGAGATTGAACGAACAGACGAAGAAAATACAGAGTGGAGTGGAGGCAGACTGAGAAAGCCACATCGTCAATTATAACGTACATTCCACTTGTTTCAATTTGTTGTTGACTTGACATGCAGAAGCAGCTGTGCAACAAATCAACAGCAAATCAAAGCATGGGGGTGCCAGTGCCTACATGTAACTGTAAAACTAGAACTAAACTAAAATAAAACCAAACTGGTCTGGTGATTCATATAAGTCTTACTTTCTATTCCCCTTTCGCCAACGCATTATTGTATTGGCTAGTCAAGTTCAAGTTCAAGTAAAACGTGCATGTTCTTATGTTCTACGATCAACGCCTAAACGGCCTGAAACAAAATCGAACGCGAGTTTTGGTTTAGTTTAGTTTCAGTTTTCACAAGTAGGCACCGTTCGCCAATGTGTCTGGCTGGCGTCTAACTCTTTTTGCGTTTGGCCATAGTCAGCCGAGGAGCACGTCGACGACGCGCCCCCTTCGACGAGCCACTAGCCGACTCCTCCGTGTTGCCGCCGTGCGCCGCGCCCGTAGCCACTCCCTCGTCGTCGTCGGGCACGTGACTGCTGCTGACGTCATCGGCCACGCGGTGCGTGTCGCTATCATCGTTGGCTGCTTCGTCTTTGACTTCGCTGTCGCCGGCAAAGGCGCTGGGGAGATCCACGATCGGTGCCGGCGTGTCACTGACGACTGACGAACTGGTGCCGGAGCTGTTCAGTGCTGCTGCACCTACATTACAGACCGATCCTCATGCACCCACCACAAATACAACAACGTGGACAGCAACACACTGAAACATGTCGATCAACGATACAGAACACACGGCACTTTACCTCTCTACAACATTTAACCGCAGCTGACACATTTATTACGAATTACAAAATTAAAACAAAAAAAAATCCACCCGCTGGATTCGAACCGACAGCAACAAGAAGCCCGCACCTATGGCGGTCGGCCACTCTACCTATTCGGCCATGACGCCTCTCGGGCGGTATGCCGTAAATCGTCCATTTAAACACTGTAGTATACTGCCAGGTATAATACCTCGTAACGACGTATATACTACTAAATATTCTACGTGCTCGAGCTGGCATCGGTTTTTACATTACACGGTGGCTTGACGTAGCGGTAACGCGTTTGATTCGATCAACGAAGTTACTCTACGCCAGGCCGGGTTAGTACTTTGATGGGTGACTGCCTGCAGGCAGGTAAACCATCTCGGTATGTAACCAGCCGCCTAGGTCAACTCAGCCTTCCATTCCTCCGGGGTAAGTAAATCGAGTACCAGCCTATCTGGCTGAGGTTAAGGCGGGGCGCGATCAACCGTGTCGGATGGCAGGTAACACTGTGTGATCTTATACGGCAGGTGACGCTCTGTAGCTCTAAGATGCTTCCCACTAAGAGCTATACCAGCACCTTTAACCACCTTTTATTAAAATTTAAAGTGACAAAATACCTAGCACTTCAGTGACTTTACAGTCATCTATTGGAAAAAAAGGTGGAAAACAGATGGGTTTCAAGTTGAGTCTTGAATGATCGGAGAGACTTTATATACAACTTTATTCACCATGAATGAAATGGTAGCATAGTTAAAAAACCTTAACTAAAGTTAATTAATAATAACAACAATAATTACGTCACTTCTATATGACCGTAAACTGTTCCAAGGTTGTACCTGAAATGTCGGCGTCGTCGTCATCATAGGCGTCGGTCTTGAGAGCTTCATCGACGACGACGACGACGTCAGCGACTTGCTGCTGTGACGAGCTGATCGGTTTGTCAGAGTCCGCGGAGTCAAACTGCGGGCTGCCAGTCAGCAGCTCCAACTTCACTGCAAACGACGCTCCAGACGTCGAGGTCGTGGTCACAGCCACGCTGCTGGCGGCAGGCAGACACGTCGGCGATGAAGCACACGTAGAGCTGCGTTGTACCAGCGTGTCCAGGTCATCACTGGATGTGCGCGTCTCGCGGTCCGATACATTGATGACGATGTCGGACGTCAGTAGCTGTGCCAGTGCAGTCGCTGACTTCACGTCTGTCGTCGTGTCTTGTTGTGTCGCCGGTGCAACTTGTGTGTCATCACGCCGCGGCGGCTGCACGGTGATGTCCGCACGCTCGTGCTTGCCCCACGTGCTCAAGAACGCGTCTTCCCAGCCGAACAGCGAGTCGTCGGCGTCATCGCCCGAGGACCGAGCACTGCGGCGTGACTTGGACTTGCTGCTGCCCCAGTGTCGGCAGCGTCGACGACGCTTGCCGCCACTCCGCCTCACCCCGTCCTCACCCGGCGCGTCCTCGCCCGCACCCTCTCCTGACGATCGACCGCCGCCAGGGACCGACGCGTTCAGCTGGGCCTCCCATTCCTCGTCGAGGTACTCCTCCTGTTGGACGAGATCACGACGCATCGTGCAGCCGTCGACCACGTGGCGACGCAGAGCACGCAGCAGGGTGAACTGACGACTGCAGTAGATGCACATGTGCTTCGTCGGGTCGATATCGTCGTCGTCGTCGTTCTTGTTTTCCTTCGTCTCGACGACGGGCTGCTCGTCGCCTTGAGGCGCGCTGCTGGTCGCGTCGTCAGTGCACGGCTCTGACGATGTCGTCTCGTCGTAGTTGATCGTGGAGACGTCGCCGGCAGTCGTAGAACAGTTGGCTGCGGCGCGACGTCGGACGTGTCGACGCAGGGAATGCGGCGGTGGTGGTGGGAGTGGTTTGCGTGGTGAGTCGCGTGGTGTGCTACCACCGGTCGGTGAGTCCATCAGTGGCGGTGAGTCACCCGGTCGCTGGGATGAGATGCGCGCTGACGCTCGTCGCGCCTCGCTCGTTGAGCCGCCCACGTGCTGCTTGATAAGCATGCGCTGCATCTGACGTCGCACCGACTCGTGTGAGGCCGAGCTGCCCCAGCGAAACTTGCCACAGCGACGTCCCTGTTGCTTGCGCGCGGTGGTTCCGCTCGTCGACTGCTGTGCGGGGAGCTCACTGCCGCGCAGTACAAACACCCAGGTCAGTCGATCCGCCAGACTCCGCCAGTAGTCACCGCACTCGACGATGTGCGCGTGCAACGCGGCGCGGGACGCAAAGTTCTGACGACATTTCGTGCACGTCACGCCACCGATTGACGCTGAGGCCGCATTGGCTGCGTCATCTGACACAAAACATCGCCACGATATACTACCATAGAGTTTCTCCGTCGACCATAGCAATATCATGCTAGTCACTGTGAAAGATAGAACCGATAGTTGTAGATAGTATGTCCAGCTTCAGACTTGATAGAACGCTCACGTGCACATCAAATCTATTTTTAAAAAAATATGTTTAACAGGCCTACTGATTTACTGAAACTCCAACAAAACGGAAAAAATAACAAACAAAAACAATAAAAAGCTAAAAGAAACATTAGAATCAACTAGGCTTTGAAAACTGTTCTCACAAAAATGTAGTTTTCGACGGTTGACCTGGAGATCATGACTGATCATCAGCGTAACATACCTGGTAACGCTGGCAGCTGACTGGATGACACGTTCAGAACTCCAACAGTTCGAGGACGCATTCCGACGTCGATGGACTGGAAGTCTTGATCGACTTCGATGTGTCGACAGTCGATGTTCGGATGTCGTTCTGCCTGGTGCAGTAGCAGTTCCTCGCTGTCGCTGTACTCGCGGAAGCATACCAGACAGACGTACTTGCGACACATGGACGCAGTGCGCTCGGCTGACTGTGGCTCCGCCATCTCGACGAGCAGGTGTGGAACGTCGGCGACCAGCTCGAACGACCCGTCGTCAGTCTTGACTGCGCTCAGGTCGAGCGGCTTGTCGAGACTCGTCTCGGCCGTGGCGACTGTCAGCTCGTCGGTGTGTTGGTGGTGGGCCATGTGTTGTTCTAACTGTGCGCTGCTGTGGAACACAGTCCGGCAGACGGAGCACTGACGCACGTCCGGCACGCTGATCAGCACCGGGTCCTTCAACCGCTCGGGCTCCACCGAGCCACCGCCGCCGCCGCCGTGCTTGGCAGGCGCATCCTTACCGCTCTTCACTGGACGCGAAAACTCGTGTTTATCGCGGCTTGACGGCGGCGTCACAGCACACAGCTCGGACGACGCTCGTATCTGGAATCCACGTGGAAAGTTGAACTCCTCCAGTCTGATCTGCCCCGCGGGTGTTTCTGCTGTCGATGACGACGCATGCGCCGTCGTACCCTGACGCCAGCGGATGTGTGACCCGGCCCGACTAAGGTGCTCCGCCTTACCCTCGACATGGTTGTTGAGGTTTGCGGCGATGTTGCACGACACGTTGGAGAAGTAAGCTTGCTGCGCGTCCACGCTCGTTGTCGAAGTCGAGGTCGAAGTGGCGCCTGCTGCCGCTGTGGTTTGACTGTCATCACCCTCAGAACTGGAGGCGTCAGGGTCGACCCCGCGCACCCCGCAGCCGTGTGCCAGACGACGATGCCGACACATGTTGGCGTAGTCGGTGAAGTACTTGCAGCAGATAGTGCATGCGAACTGATCACCACTGGAAGCGGTGGTGGTGGTGACGGAGGCACCAAGGCGACGCGACTCGGCGCGGTCAGCCTCCAGTGCAGCGCAGCGCGCGTCACGACGGTCACCCACTTGACGCCGGTTGGCGTCCAGATCTACCAAGCACCACAACAACGACCAAAGTGACGACTACTCTGCAGAATTAAACTCACATCGGATAATAAAGTCGCCCCTGCAAGCATGTATTTACTCTCTGTCTTTACTCGTATCCTAACGCATTTCTGAAAAGTAAAATATTTGTGCATTGTACAAAAGCATCAAACAAATTGTTGCCAAACTGCACCGTGTTAAAATTTCCAAAATACCAGTTCCACACAAGCACAGTAAGTACGACGAACTAAACAACTCAGCAATAGGCTCACCGTCAGAGTTAACAATTACAGTATACAAAAGGCTACTAACTACATTAATCCTCGGCGAACTGAGCATTTAATCTCTTCAGTTCATTCCATGGCGCTATAGTGCTGCGATGGTTTGTTTGCTCAGCTGGACAACACAAGTTTTGTAATGACTTCAGATTTTGCTTCGTTACCGACTTAGGCGGAATTCAAACTATAAACGTACTATACGCACGTTATAAAAATAAACCACCGATAGTAGATAATTGAAGTGCTCGTTAGATACTGCTAAGAAGTCATTCTATCGCGCGGCCAATGCTATCCTTGGTAAGGTCGGAAGACATGCATCTGAAGAGGTTATTTTGCAACTCACTGTATGGACTAGAAGCTTGCCCATTAAACAAGGCTGGTGTTAACTCATTGGATTTTGTTATTAATAGGTTTTTTAAGAAACTGTTTAAAACAAATAATATTGATATTGTCAGGAACTGTCAGAAAGAATTTGCGTTTGAGTTGCCAAGTGTTTTACTTGCACATCGGAGTGAGCATTTTTAGTTAAGTACAAGCATTGTGATAATGCTTTTTGCAAACTGTTATCGTTTTAGTCTGAAACTGCATAGATAGGATGCTTCTCGATAATATTGTCACCGTTGTGGACTACTGACTGTATGAATATGTATTTTTTGTTTTCTTTCTTTTTCTTTTTTCTGTGTTGCTATTGTGTTTCTCTGTGTTTTTCTACCGTCATCGGTAAATTAAAGATTATCATTCATGATCCATACAAGTCAACGTGATCGATTCCGGTATGGATGTGTACTACGACAACTAGGCGCGTATACAATATAGTGTGAATGCTTAGCACGTGGACGTGTAATGAATGACCTGAGCCAGGGTGTGCTCGACGCAGATGGACGGACAGTTGTGAGTCGGCGGTGAAGTACCGCGGGCAGTAGGCGCATGCGCGGTATGACTCGGGGTGCTGTCGACGCACGTGTTTCTTGAGGTCACCAGTCTGCGTGAAACTGCTAGCACACAGCCAGCAGGCCAGTCGACAGCCGCCGTGGATGCGCTCGTGGCGCCGCCTGTTGGTCAGAGTCGGGAAGCATTTGTTGCACTTGTCGCACGTGTACGGCTTCACGCCTGCACACAGCAACACCAGCAGCAGATGTCCGTCAGTTACACCGGAGGGCGGAGGGTTGTGTCCTAGGGGTTCTCTCCTGAGGGGGGTTATGTCCTGAAAGGGGTTAAGTCACGCCAGGCTCGCTTCACATCTTCCTACACACAACGCAGGTCATTCATTACGCCTCCTAAATATTTACATTTTTTTAAACGTTAGGAGGAAAAGAATAATCTAATCGACTAGCCTTCTGAACGCAACAGTTACAGGACGCATCTAAACGTGTCACAAAAACGTTGAAAGACGAGCAAAGATGTTGCCCCTAACCCTGACCTTTGACGTTTTAAACCGAAAATCGACACACCAGTTACTGCTATCACGCCAATTTTCTACAGCTTTTGTTTCACAGTTAGGAGCCGTACGGGACAGACAGACGGCGGGCAAACTCGTAATCCGTAATGCGGCCCATTAGACCGTTGTGATATAATTGTCGTCACCCATCTACACTATCACCAATAAGATTAAACGAAACGTATACAGTTACGGCAGGTTTAATATATTCTAACGGATTCAACACAACCTGACACAGCAAACATCAACCAACCTTCGACCAGCAAGCCGAACATGCAGCTCTCCACACATTATTCATCAACCACGTCCGCCCCATGAAGACGAGGCAATGCCGCGTGTATATATAATCATCACAAAAAAAACCCAAACACAACAGGAACTGTAGGCCTGTAGCAGTCAGCTGACAACTGGCTGTCTACAGTGCCACATAAAAATTGTGGGCAAGGCAAGATTCGCGACAATGTTTCTTTGATACTCCTTCTTCTCAGACAAATGAGATATTAATTGATATGTTCAGAAACAGAACATCAAAGCAGCTAATGCCATAAATAGCGTACCGGTGTGAACGAGTTCGTGACGGACGAGGTTCTGACGATGTCTGAACTGCATCTGACAGTGACGGCAGGCGAAACGTTTGCCGGAGTCGCCGATCACCTTGCTGTCACAGACGTGAGCCTTGAGCAGCGGCACTGTGTCGAAGTGTCGCTCGCACACGTAGCAGCGATACAGTGCCGGCAAGTCGTTGACGGCCGATGGCGGACTGGTGGGGTCAGCTAGTGGTGGTGGTGGAGGATCGATCTCTTCGACGTCCATGTGTAGCGTCGCTCCGTCGTCACTGTGTCTCGACGTCCCACTGTCTGGTGACGCGTGCATGGTAGTGGCTTGCCCGCCGGTCAGAGTCACGTCGACTGACGACTCTGTCTCCATGGCTGCTGACTCTGCAGCTTTCTTACGCCTCAGTGCCTGACGCCGGCCTGCTGCTGACGTCACTTGGTCATCGTCGTCGTCGTTGACGTCGTCGTCATCACCGCAGTAGGTGAGGTTGCAGTTGAGCGCGTCGACGCGCGAGATGTAGCGCCGGTTGATGTGGTTGCGCAGGTAATGACGCTTCAGACTGAAGCCGTGACGGTAAACGCCCGAGCAGACGTCACACTCGAACATCTTGCGGCCCAGACGATTTCTCGTTCCCGTGTGGACGGGCAGTAACTCGAACTGGAAGTATCGCCCGGTGGTGGCGTCGTCTGGCGGTCTGTCGACGTGACTGAGCTCCGTGGATCTGTTGACGTCAGAGGACAGCGAGTCATCCACGACTGCCGGCATCTCGTCGTCGTTTGAACCGTACACTTCACCTGCAGTCAACGGCAAATACAAACCACGATTCAACTTAAATCACGATTGAATCAGATCGCGCAATTTGATCTCAGAAACAAAGTTGCTTTTCAAAACATTTAGCTTTGATTTGAGATTTTGTTCAAATATTTTTTCAATTCGCAAGTCGTTAATTGGTTAATATATACATCTTTATTCATCGAAAAAACGATAGATTAATACATACGCACATGCATGCAATTAACAACTGAAAAGAAAAATAAATAAATAAACACACATGCGAAATAATAACAGTACTAGCAATAGCCACTATTTGACACTGGTGCCATAATCTACAAAGCTGCCCCCGCAGGTGGCATATTTAACATCAAACGTCTTAACGCAATTAGACCACAGTGTACCTGGTAATTTAAAATCAAAGTAAGATTGACACTGACTAATGACATCCATGTTGCTCGTTCTAAACATTTTCATAAAAAACCTATTGACAACAAAGTCTAAAGAAGAGAGTTCTGACTTAACCAACTTATCAACGCTTTCTGCACTGCACAGACTGTTGAAGCCCTCCGACTCCGCATGCTGAGTTGAACAACAAAAAGTGACTGACTGATAGTGACAGCCTCTGATGAACAAATATTTTTAATTTCAGATTTAGAATGTGACATGTACATTAATACTAAGAATAATGACATTGTGCTGGAGTGTCAGAATTTCTTTGGCTTTTTGCCTGTTAGCCAACGTATCGCTATTCGTACTTCGCGTTTTCTCGAACGTTTTATTTGTTCTGAAAATTTATTGTGCAATGTTTTTAAGCGACGAGCACTTTGTCACAAGAGTGAAATCAATCTCGGTTAGGCCTAGTAGAAAAAAGGCTCATGCTTGTTGTGAAATAAACATTTGACGAACTGTATTTTTTGTCATCATTATTATTTTTTTGTTATTATTATTATCTAACGTTATTAGTTATCTTTCTTTCATGGCTGTCATTTGACAAATAAAGGTGTATATATTAATACAGTACACTAATCAACTTTTCAACTATAAATCTACACTATATATACACCATCCAGAAAAAAGTAACCCCCTAGACATCGTACAATAAAAATGCCAAATCTAAACGAATTTGAATAAAATTTTGTAGACTTAATTCACAATGAATTGGTAAAGAGATCACCGGATTTCGTTAAAAAAATATTATTTCTGAGCAGAGTTATTAATTGTTGAATATCGATAACAAAATATTTCCGTTACTAATATGGCTAATATGGATAAGGATAGCCCGCAGTTACTGTACAATTTTTGTAATTCCAACCAAAAACATCCAATTTGTGCAAAATTCTGCATCAATAATGCATCATCTATTGGCAAGCAAAGTGCCAAATTTCAGTTAAATCTGCCGAAGCAAACAATAGTTATGTTTTTGTGAGGTGACACAAACACTTCAGTTTTAGGTTTTTGTGGATTACGTCAGACACAAACACTTGAATTGTTTCGCGGTGACCTCACAAAAACTGCTATAACTATTGTTTGCTTTGGAACATTTATTTGAAATTTGGCACTTTGCTTGCCAATACATAACGCACTATTGACGCAAACTTTTGCCAGAATCAGATGTTTTTGTTGGAGTTACGAAAATGTATAGTAACTGCGGGATTTACTTACGAAACGCCATATTGGTAATGGACAAGCAAGCAAGTTTGTACTCACAACACATTATGATGTCATCATTACATGACGACTAGCTAAGAACATTTGATAAACAGCTATAGTTTGTTGAAATATTTTGAATTAGTATTTCTTCAGCTACAACTGGTAAAAATTTCATTTGACGCTTTCAAAAGATTTAAGATTTACAGAAAAAATGGCTTAGTGATTTAAATCATTTTTTGTTGTAAAAAAATTAGAGATTTTGGCTTATGATTTAACTTGAGATTGCCATGCGTGATCACGGCAGCTCACCGGCAGCCTCTGCAGCCTCGCGTGGGTCTGCCGTCTCTTCTATCTGCCAGTACTTCTTGGCACTTCGTCGACGTCCTCGTTGAGATACTGACGCTCCTCCAGCCGTCGCCGGCACGCTCGTGGTGCTCGAAGTCTCTGACGTAGACACTTTGCTCGATGTCGTCGTGCTGCTCGGTTCAGGACTTGTCTTAGCACGCCGCACTGACAGTCAAACATTCATCACGCACCGTTTCCGTTAATATTCAATCAACGCTCCTGGGGCCTAATTTACAAAACATAGTAAAACAATAGTAAAATTGTCGTATAATCTTCGCAACTTCGTCGTATCTTTGTCTTAAATCAACAAGTTACGATGTCGTAATATTGTCGCAAAAACGTTGTATCCGAATTTTGGAAGCTGATTTTACGACTTCGTAACTCTCTCGCAATTTTGTTTTTAACTCCGTAGTTGCCAAAATTAGCCAGCCAATCAACCGCCGTTACGTTGACTTCAACCACGGCCTCAACCAATCGCGACGCAGTCACTGAGCTGGCGGCACACGGCGCTGCACGCCGATCGTCTGCTTCCGCCGTTACCAATGGTCACCAATGTAAGTGAACAAGTGAACTGATTTCAGGGCAATTTCGCTGCCTGAAGTTACCGCAAACAAAATTTATACGTATTACGGCACGATGTGAGAATTATATACTAATGAAAAATTGAAATATTTACTGCATGCGTGCTTGATGCTGTCGTACAACAGATAATGAGCTGTCGTACATTTTGTTGTAACTTTGTTGTAACTTTTGTGGTAACTTTGTTGTACGATTTTTTGTAAATCGCGTTTTATCGTACATTTGTCGTAAACCTTCCGCATGTCGTAACATTTTCGTATATTTGTCGTATGATGTTTTGTAAATTAGGCCCCAGCTGGTTAGGAAACAAGAACAGCTCTTAGTCTGCAAAATGTATAGTTTTACAAAATTTCACAGTATAGCTGTAGCGCGAAAAAAAATTGGCGTGTTCGTAGAATACAATGCTCATACCATGACTGACACTTCGGCGCTTTCCTTTACGCTTTCTCAACGGAGTCTTCTCGTACCAAGTCAACAGCTCTTCGCCTGGTGCAATGTCCTACACCATATCAGATATACGTCACAAACTCGTTCACAACATACATAATTATATTAAACTATATTAAACTATATTAAATTATTGTGCAGCCATCCTAATCGGCCGCACTACGGGCCTTGCCCGTCCATCCGTCCATCCCTCTGTCCAGTACACCCAGTGTACAGGCTCCAAACTTGAAAACCAAAAGGAATAGGGAAAACTTAAACTGGTGTAAATGTATCAAGGTCGGTATGCCAATTTTCAGCTTTAAAAATCAAAGCTTAGGGTTAAGATTGGGGTTAGGTGATGGTTGTGCAGGTCTCTAATCAGCGTAGGTCAAACATTTAAAATAAGCTTCTATCAAAGACTAAATTATCAACAATTCACCCTAGCACAAGTATAAAAAAGCGTTGAAAGACACAGCCATTGTATCGGTATTTTACACAATCCACAAACAGAACGAAGTTCAAATATTCTCAAGTACGACCTTAATAGCCTGATAGAAAATGTCGATTCCATCTTGTTCTGAGAGAATGTTCTGTTCTTCAAAGTAACGAGCGCAGTTAATGTAGCGCATCCAGTTGCAACGTCGTGGGTCAGTCGCGTTGATGTAGAACAGAAATTCTTTTGTTTCCACGTCAACAATCTGATGATATTTAAATAAAAACATCAGCAAATAATAATCAATCAAAGCAATTCATCAAAATGCAAAACAAAAAAACGCAACGCTCGGTTTCTGTTGAGCCAGCATATTTTCTGAAAACGCAGACTTCTCAAAGTCATCAGAAAAACGTCTGCAGGTTGTTGGAGTGTTTTATACAGACTCTATGCCCTTTCTGATGCCCAACCAAATGTGTCAAATGGGCTGGCTTAGAAGTTAGAAAAAGGTTTACAGTACACGATACACAATGATCACCGGATGCATGCGCAATTGCGCATTGTGCAATAAAAAAATCCTCATCATAGTGTAGTTAACCTGTGGCAACGAATGGTCAAGACAGCATTTTATAGCAATACGAGATTAATGTATTAAGACGAAACATTATATTCTAACTGCGAATAACTTTATGTCATACGTAGATACCGTGGAACAATGAACAAACCTCCCAAATATATGTTGGATCCATTCGATCATCAACTTCCAGTGCCTTTTCACCCACAAATGGTCCAAAACGACTTCCTTTCTTTATGGCTTTTCTACACCATAGTCCTTAACACAGCACAACAATCTATCGAAGACTGCATCATTATGGATAACTGTCGTAATTTACGGTTAACTTTCAATACATTCATACACACTGACAGGGGAGAACGTTGATTATGCTTTGAAAACGGTTACAGTAATACTAGCCGTCAACTACTAACAAGGTTATGCAAAATAATGACACATTTTTACGGCCAGTAGAGCATACAAGCTGCAAATATGTTCACAATTCCTTGTTAGATCTATATGAGTGCAATCTTCACTTACACTGCTATAATACAATAAACGGCTGCCAAGTTATAAACAACTAATAATATTCTACAAAAACGTACTACGTGCACAGTGCGACGGCAGTCATTGCTATACAGCACATATAGAAGATCAATAAACACAATCAACTGACATCGTTTTGATGACCAAATGACCATAAAGGTCACCGTCACTGCGGCGTTATAAGTTAAAAACTGTGTTAAAATACTGAAGTATTAAAACCGTCTACTAATAAAAACAGATAAACTGTCTATATAACCACGAATATCAGTTGAAAGTCACTCAAGGTCAAGATCAAAAACCAAACAATCAAAGATAAAAAAGTATATGCCATAAATACCCATTTTCTCGGTGTCTATATTTGACAGACGAATTTCAATTTCCTGCGGGACTTCCATGTCTGCTGGAGGGTCTTTGAGCTTCATGTTGCTGGAATTCACCGAGGCGTCAACGAAAACTGCTTACAAGCGAAACAACCAAGTTACAACATAGTAGGCTACGTACAGCCAGTGCGGTAGGCAAGCGGCCGAAACATGCTTTTGTGGTGAAATCTGCTCTTTCCTATTGTCAGTCAGTCCTGCCTCCTATCCAATTTAATACAGATAGCGAGGTCGCCGAGCAACCACTAATGGTTGATTTTTTTAAAGGCACAGGATATTTGACCGGTCATGACCAGTCAAACGTCAGTCCATATGAGGACGGACGTTTGACCGTTCACCGCCTTGAACAGCTTTAGCCGCAGAGACGGCGGCAGCCGAGCAACTGACGACCTCAGCCGTAGCATCACGGATCCGCCAGTCGGCCAAACAGCACCTCAAGCCTAGTGATCGACAAGTTTTAAGCAGTGCTTGCCTGCCAGAACCTCAAATTTACCACCCATATTGTACGCTAATTTATGGTGTTCATTATTGTCACATAATTTTTTTTTAAATGCTAACCCTAACCCTTATCCTAAGCCCTAAACATTACACCGCAATAATCACGTGAACTCTACTCAATAGCGCGTATACTTTATTTAATGTCACTCGCTAGGTGGCGACTGCGATTTTTCACTTTGACCGGTCAAACAGCGCTCAAACTATTTGACCGGCTGCGATCAAACAGTCACCGCGTTTTTAAAGAAATATTTCGCATTACAGAATGATATTAAACAACTGTGTCGCATCGTCCAAAGAAATTTTAGACAAAAATACACGGCTTCTGTGCCAATTTTTAAAAAAAAATCTAACAGCAGTAGTTCTATTGCCGACAATAGCGATCGGTCAGCAGTTACGACTTTTGGAAAAAAACTGGCGTAGGCCTAAAAGCGCAAGAAGACGTGTAAATTGCAATGAACGCAAATTATAACGGACGATATTATGTTACACAGAGGAAGATTATAATGATGCCCTGCCTTTTCCGACATAAGCCCACACCGGTCCATAACAAACAGCTACAGTGACTATACAGTCGCTACGAGAACGTAAAAGCAGCAATTACGCCGATTAACGACAATTAAGCCTATACGTCGTCCACGCGCTCCAACCCCCTCCCCGTTCCACGTTTGTTGCCTATGCACTTCTGGTCGCTCCATCGCGATTCATACGGGTCAGCGCCGAAAATAATTAAGTCAACGTTACTTATTACTAAGCTTATCTGTAACGCAGCAATATCGTCGATAACTGAAAACAGATAACAGTGCACACAATCCATATTCGTGGCCAAAATCTTTAGGTCGGTAGGTTTACAGTACGCAGTCAGGCCTGTCACAGTTTGCACTAGAAGTGTCCGCCTGCTACTTTTACAACACACGCCCAAAGTCATCATCATCATCATCATCGACAACCGTGGGCTCAATGCCCGTTGGTGTCTGACGCCATTCTTACTATCGCTGCCCACCGCTGCCTATCTAGGGCAGCGTGGCTTAACTCCTGCAGGGTTGTCCCACAC
>Ga0209367_1005399_pt1 | contig 17708 bp, 16 predicted proteins | sample WorMetLIZISLAND2_FD_187412 | JGI IMG/M metagenome (GOLD analysis project Ga0209367, IMG submission 187412) | Marine gutless worms symbiont microbial communities from Max Planck institute for Marine Microbiology, Germany - Olavius geniculatus... ... | reverse complement strand
GTATAATGGGACACCGGCCTGGTCAGTACTAGGCGCACCCCTCCCAGTCTCACTCACTCGCTCACCCGCTCTCTCGCAGATCCATCGCGCTCGGCGGCGACGATAACGCGCGAGAGGAGAGAGTCACTCTCTGGCGAGCCATCGTGCGAGAGAATGACGTCAGAAACTGCTAATCATACGGCTCGGCTCTGCTAGTGCGAGCGACGACCGTTCGTCGTCCGCTCGTTTGCGCGATCGATCGATAGGTTTGCCCGTCGGTCGGTCGGTCGGTCGGGCAGCCAGTGAGTTGTGAGCGTTCAACCTGGCCTGCAGAGTCAGTGCGTCCAGGTGTGTATTTTGCAACAGGCGCCGGTGCCGTCAACCACACCGCGTCTAAAAAACGTGCGCCACTTTTATTCTCTGAATAACTCCACGAAACATTGACAGATTTGTTTGAATAATTTTGACACGCGACATCGGAAAAAAACTTGTTGTACGCTAAACGACTATAGTCTTGCCCGCCTCACCTTAATACTGTTGCTACACTACCTTGTGAAATGCAGAATGCGTAGTTTGGAAGTTTACAACGATGAATTCATACTGGGTAGCGCACCGTCTATAGTAGCACCGCGCTCGCCGGTGTCATCATGATACATCACAGTGTCTACTAGGCCCGCAACTCCCCGTACATGCACTGACTCCGTCGGACATTTTCTGCTAATTATGTCGTTTAATTTAAAGATATTAGGATCATTCTCCAATTATAATTAGATAAGGCAATAACGAGTTCCTATAGGCTGTTATAGTAACCATATTATTCCTGTTGTTGCAATTCTGTTTATATGCACACATAAAGGTGCGTACGGAGCGACAGAATTGAGATGACATGAAAGCAGCCCGCTCCGGTTTTCATTTTATTTTAGCGTTCTGTACACATCTTGACATGTATTGCGCTCTGAGGTAAAAATGCTCGAGATGTTTAGTCAGAAAAGCAAAGGAGTGCAAATGCAAACCTAACAAAAGCGATACGGGGAGAATAGAAACAGTAATTTCGACGACGCCAGATAACAGAAAATATGACTATCCACACCGGAAATACGTAATATCTGCAAAAGCGTGATCAATATAGTCAATATTCTAACGGCAAACCTGAGGTTATCAATCACGGTGAATTTGAAGGAAGTTTATTATAAACTGTGTAGTAACAAGACAGCTGGCTGACTTTATAGCTTTTATGCAGCGTCGCGCGGTTTGTCCAGAACGGTCCTTGACTAAACATAAAGCTATAAATACGGCGACGGCCAGTCAGCGACATCGAGAAGCTCTTCAGTCGTATCGCACGTCATCATTACTGCTTGCTAATTATCTAAGATCCTGCTAGTTATCCGTCGGTCGTTCTAGACTTGGCCGACGCTAGTCGTTAGTGTTTTTCAGTGTCATTCTGCAGACGAGACCATAGCTACGAAGCTTGTCAACTATTTGAAGTTATGGTGATCATACAAAATGCACCGTAAAACTGTTCCACTTTAACGGCATAGAAACTACACTGTGTTCAGCAAAAACAGTATCGTATTGTGATAACTGTAGCCAATACTAGTCTGATTTTGTGCTCAGAAGTCAAGATAGACAGAAAAGGCGATTGACGCAAGAGATTGATGTATTAACCGGTCTGGAAATCAACGTAATATGCAGCTGACCGCAATAAGTGTAGAACACTTTTTTTCTGGACGTGTTTGTTTTTTTAATAACTCACAGACATAGAAGTTTTATTCAATGGCGTTTGGCTAAATCTGGCCGTTTGGCTTAATTGTATCAGGCTGGTTTAGATCATCATCGTTATCACAACGATCATAACGATAATTTTATCACCATCATCATTCTAGAGGGCTTAAACGTTATTGTTTAACATCGGATCATCTTATGGTGTTTTGTGATTTTTTTCGTCAACGAAAAACAAGCATTTGATTGACACGATCAGTCTACTGTCAGAATGTAATTATAACTCAAGGTCTGACGCAAACATAACTCCGTAGGAAATACCGCGAAAGGTAAGTAAGTTTCCAATTATTCGGCTTTCGTTCTCTGACGAAATTTCGTTAATAGTATTCAGCAGGCGCTAGCGTAGCTGAATGCTTTGTCACTCTACATGTATGGACACAAAGCAGGCTGTACGTGTCTCGGAGACGGGCAACAGCCGTCTGCGAATGATTATATCGATTATTCCTCGTCATTATCCTACGGTCGATGATGACGACGACGACGCACAGCGACGGAAAACGGACGTAATCTCCCAGACATACTGCCGCTTAATGTGCAGGGTGGGAAATATTTTTCTCGTCAATATAGAACTTTATTATCATTATTGTTATTACTATGTATTTGTTACACCATAATATTAAGCACATGCAAATAAGCAGAGAGAAGGAAAAGAATGAAACTTAACTGACCCAGTAAACTAAACTAAAGCCTGAGATCATAAAATGAAAAAAACATAACAGTAACTGAAAGTAGAAAAAATGCAACAAAGAAAAACAGCAAGCAAGCCGAGATAAGAGAGAGATCTCAGTGGCTACTGTCGATGCCGGTCGACCGTCTCTATTGTAAACTACAGTCGTAGTCGTAGTCGTAGTCGTGTTTACTAGATATCGCACTGCTGGAGTAGGTAAGCAAGCACGCAGTGCGAGCTTATACCACTCCAGACAGTGCGGTATCGTAATCAAACCAGCTCAGATTGCCTTAACCACACCGTCGTTTGCTTTATGGCGCACTGCTGGAGTAGGTAAGCAAGCACGCAGTGCGAGCTTATACCACTCCAGACAGTGCGGTATCGTAATCAAACCAGCTCAGATTGCCTTAACCACACCGTCGTTTGCTTTATGGCGCACGACTGCAGCTCAAAATTGAGAAAAAAAGTACCAGTGCCAGCTAAGTGTGGTTTAGTTGTTGGACTGTCGTCGTCGTGGTCGCACACGAGCAGTAAGTCAGTTAGTCCGTGAGTCGTCAGCGGCTACTGATTGACTGTGGTTGTGGCTTTGCTGCACGCATCATCCCGCAGCTCGCTCCAGTCGCCGGTGCTACACCGGGCGTGCTCACAGGCGTGCTGCACAGAATCAGTTGGTCGGTGCGAGTAATTGCAGACTGACTGACGCTCGCACACGTGTGCGAGTGCGCGCTTGCCGAGTTGCAGCAGCAGCAGCAGCAGCAGCAGCATCGGCATCTTTGCCAGCGGCGACATTAAACATCGCGCACGCACTAACTCACTCACGTCATTAGACAACAGCCGTCAGCATACACAGGTACGAACGTCTGTCTCACTGACTGCCAGTCGCTAGTGTGATTTTGTTGTTCTCAACTTTTAGCAATGGCATTATCATGATTTTCTCTATAATCTGCACTTTGTGTAGAAATGTTGTAGGCCCAAGTATGAGGGAGAGGATTTTTCGAATGTATGGCGTGGTCCGCACAAATTTTGGTGGCATGGCATGGCAATCCGGTTTACCACCCGGTTACAGCGTTTTTTTTCAACACTTTTGAACCATGACCCGGATCAAGATTTAAACTGTTTACTTTTGAACTATTTTAATGAATTTTTGAATGGGTGCGGCATAAATCAAAGAACAGTCGATCAGATTTTGGCGTCAATCCGGATCACGATCCGTATTCAAAAATTTTGTTTGAAAATTTACTTACTACAACGATTTATCTGGATAGCCAAATAGGCTTATATCTTCAGCGGACGTATGCTATAAGCCCTTTTTCGAATGCTTTCAAGTTACTATTATTATTTTTAACCTTTAATACTGAACTCCGCGGCGGACTAGTCGGACGGAAAAGTGCCTAAGAATGAGACTGCGTTACCTCTTTGCAGCGTCACGGACAACCTTTGAAACAAGAATGTGGTTTGCCTGCCTGAATGCTGTCTCAACTCTCGATAGCAACTGGGATAAAGATGAGTGTAGTCTCAAGCTTCTGATGCAGATAAGTTTTTCAGTCTCTACATGAATGCATCAGTGTTATTGACGGCGCACACGTGCAGCGGCAGGTCGTTCCACGCCTTGGGGCCGCCACGTTGAAGGTGCGCTCTCCAAACTTTAGGCGTAGACTTAACTTGTAGATCCGACCTCGTGGATGAGCGAAGACGGTGGGATGATCTGGCAGTGCAGAAACCGGCTGTAACGACTAACGACCATAATCCCGACTGTTGTTTTCAGTTCAAAATAATAACGTTGTAGCGCTGAATAAAGAACAATCTCAGAAAGTTACATCTCAAGTTAATCTCGGAATGTGAATGTGCATAGACTACATCAAAATGCATGAAGGTAGGCGCTAGACCCATTATAATTATGTTCGGCGACTATAACGGTAGGGTAGCGTAGATCAGCTGTATTGCACAGAGTATTTGGTAGAATTGAGAACGGTTGCAATGGTGCGGAAAAGCTATTCGTCGTTCGATCGTTAATGTCTATTTAGCGATGATAGATCGATCGCGATGTCTCGTGACGTCCTTCAATAACACGCAACGTCCGTACAGCAGATAAGAGCGCATCGCTCAATGCAATGCAGATAGGAGGCTAGAGAGTAACCCAGCGAGCCAACTGTTGTTGTTGTTACCTCCGCTAAGAAGGTTATGCCATATCCGGCGTTTATTTGTCTGTCCTTTGGTTTGCTTGTTAGCACGATTACGCAGAAAGTTACAAGCATCTTTGACCGAAATTTTCTCCTTGACTTGACTCAACTTAAAGGTGGTTAGATTTTGGTGGTGATTGGTGGTGATCCGGATCAGCTCATTTTGATTCAACCGGATAAATAGATTACAAGCTATTTATATGGCTGTCGGATATATAATCAGCACCTATTATCAAACGTGTTTTCGGCTAAAATTTGAATTACTAATTCGATTTGCTATGTTGCACATTTTTGGTATAATATTTGCACTGAAAAACAGCCCTGGCAGGAACCTGCCAGTTTTATCTAGCACACACACACGCGTATACTAACAGTGCTAAAACTGTTTAAACTGGAGCTAAAATTTAACAAATTAAAATAGAAAATAAGAACTTAGTGTTTGTAATGCACAAAACAAGTCCAGAAACAGAAATTCATGAAAGAGAATGGCCTGATATCAGAAAAACTAGACATGAAGAAAACAACGATAAGTGAAACAAAAAAAACTGAAACGAAAATGACCGCTTCAACTCCAGATAATTGTGCCAGATATTTATGGAGGGTAGGATTATTGCTCAGTGAGCCAATGAACGAGTTTTGGAAAACGGTGAATAAAATGCCATAGAAATACTACCATGTTTTATCACAAATGCATACAAATTTTACAAACCTAATGACTAAAGATTTATTGACTTAACTAAGAGTTCTCGACATTGGGCCGCATTTGTTGTAGCTGCTTGAAAATACAGCACAAGTTTGGGTCTTCGAAACCAAGTGTCGTACAATACTGTCAATAGATCACATTACTGGGTGGTTCTAAAACGTAAATCACCAAATTGCATGGCTTTTTTGAAGATTGACTACATTTCAAATATTTTCACTGGCAGACGCGATATAAAAAATCTTCGGATGAAAAGACTGCACCAGACTCTTTGATGCAGTACCGCATTTAGCTTGTGAACGATTGTTGTTTAGAAGCTGACATTTAGTCAAAGTATATAGCAACTATGAAGCTTACAGCAGCTGCAGCAGCTAACGCAGCTGCTAAGCTGATGCAGTTTGAAGTTGACAGCTGCAAGCACCGAACGGAACTGGGCATTATTAGCGTCAGTGAAGTCTGAGATTGAAATTGTCGGCGTGCCACTGACAGCTGTCATTTCGCGCTACTGTCGCTGTGGCGCCCAACTTGGGGCTTCCGCTCGCGCCGCGCGACGCGCGCGTCTTGTGCCAGCGTTTAGCCGTCAGAGTTGCTCGCGAGCGGCGGCGCTGTGGAAATGCAATTAGTGAGTAGGCCTACAGCACTGGCAGGTCGTCGAACTGTCATGCCAACAACGCCGAGCACTGACTGTAGGTCAGTCAGACTCAACGACGACGACTTCGTCAAGCAGCGCTCATGCAGCTGCTGTTCCAGTTAGCGTGATGTATACGACCGAGCGACGGCTGCGTGCGTTCCCGCGGCTCGTGCGATGTCGCCAGAAATAGCATCCAACGTGGGATTTAGCACCAGCCAGACCAGCGGCGCCCAGCTGCGAGGCAAACTGATCAATAGCACGGCATGGAGACATGCCGGTGAGTGAGCCGGTGAGCGCAGACGTATATGTCGCTCAGTACGTACGTGCCACGGCGCCCTATACCGACCGATGTCGCCGAGAACAAAGCAGAGCCTTGGCGTGTCCCGATGATGTCGTTGTGTGCACGAGCGTGAACTGCTCGCTCGCGAGTCGCGACACATCTTTGCTTTCCACTCGTCCGTCCGTCTATCGCTGAGTTTACGACTCGAGTGCCGAGCCTCGCCGGAGTCGGATCCGAACAGTCATGCACACGTACGCGCTGACGCTTAGCATTCAACGGCGCCGGCGGCAGCGCAGACATTCAGACAGACAGAACGACAACGTGAATGCGTCGACGAAGGACTACATCTTCCATCACTCCGGCACAACACACAGACAACTCTGCCGCTCTCCCGGACTCTCCCAGTCCGATGGGAACAGTTTGTCTTAGACCGCTTCCAGCGCTGCCGGCCGGATCGATACTACACTGAGTCGGTCGAGCGTTCTCCGAAACACATAGCCGTATAGTTAGCCCCCTTCCCGCCGTCCAAGAATCCAAGATTGGCACAGCACCAAGAACCAAATCGAATCGGATTTGTCTTCAACCATATCGTCCACCTCAAACACGCTTGCATTGCACATAAACTACTACAAGTGTTGCAATGAGATGTGTTTTGAGATCCCAAATTTCACAAGGACGCGGGGACAGCGCTCTAGCTAGATTTGGGGGAAAATGTGGAAGGGAAGGGAGGGAAAGAAAAGGAAAAAAGGGGCTTCCCTTTCCCAAGACAAATTCTGGCCATGCATATGCCGAAATAGAACTTAGTATATATGCTTACTTTCAGAGTGAACGAACAAAACTTATGCAGCGTGGTCCGATTTAAAAAATACTAGTGAATTTTATCAGTTTATTATGAACAAAATTAATATGGATGAATACTTCTGCGTAGACGCCCATCGAAAAAACACTTAATTATTGAACACACGCGACATTCGATAACAGAAATAACTGAGTGTCGCGGTATCGGCTTGAAAGACTGCTGCCGATGGCTGCTGACTGCAGCTTCGATCGTGTCAGCTTATCCGACAAAATTGCAGAGAGCGAGCGAGCGCTGTTGACTTCGTGTAGCAGAGTCGCTTACAGAGATGTAGTAGAAGTGACGCGTGGCAATCGATAGCGCCTGGCACTGCTGCGCGCGACAGTTGACTGACAAGCTGTAATGAAGCCGCCTCCGTTGGTCGCTCGCCGTTAAATGCTAAAAGCTACGCCGTTCGATGACTGACAGGCTTTTTGACGTGTCTGCTGCCGCTCGGCAATTGCACACGATCGCCACACACTCTTCATGTCTGCTTGTCATGACGATGAGTGAGCCTCACGTGTCGTCGATATGCGGCCGTTCTTCAGGCCTCATTACGGGTCTTGCTGCCAGTCAGTCCGTCTTTCTGTCTGTGTGATCCGTGTTGACACCAAATTCATTGACGAAAAAACAGATAAAAAACAAAAACTGGCGTGAACGTTTTGTGTGAGCATATTAAAAATTTGTCGACATTAAGAATGATTAGTCGTTACGTGTGTTTTAAACGCTAACGACTGAAAAATGTTTTGAGTAGCTGAATCGTACGCAACAGATTGTTTAAGTGAAATCTGTTGTAGGATACTTCAGTGCATGTGCATGATGTGTGATCCGCTGTTTCGTGGCCGCAGTCGGTGCAATTTTTTTAAATACTTACATTTAGAAGGTAATGTGGCGACAGACGTGAAGTATACCGGCATTTTTAATAACTACTTTATTTTGTAGAATTTTCCAGATGACGTGCTGGTGAAAATTTTATAAAATTAACCGATATATAATAAAAATATGAAAAACTTTTTGACTAACGATGTTCGTAAAAATTGCTGAACAATATTGCTAAACAAATGAGGAAATTACATTGAAATTATCGAATACATGTAGGAATAAGAGCGTTCCACGTTTTGAATGACGTTATTGGGGCCTATGTGTTGCCGACGCTTAACCACCGCCTGAGGATACAATACTGCCTCATCGAGCTAACATCGCCACTTGGTCTTGTTAGCCGTCGCCAGCAGTAGTTTACGCTGACCGGTGTATATATATGCGCCGCGTCGCTGGACGATAAAGCGATCACATTAATTCTTCTCAGCTCTACGGCTGGTGCCGACGTTTATTGGAGATTTTACGGCATTTGGACGGTGCCTGTCGCGCACGATGAAAATTGCGTCGGTCCGACGGACGTCGAGCGCCAGGAAGGAGGAGGTCGGCAAATTAAAATGGATCGCTCTTTTCGACCGGCTGCATAGTGGCTGACCGGCTGCTGGTCCAGTTCGTTCGTTTTACTCGCGGGACCTGGTTCGATATTAAACAAGTGCCGCCTGTCTGCGGAGACTGTGTTGGTGGCGCCCACTGTCGGATGTGGTCAGAATCAATCCGACTGAACGGAAGCCACGGTACAGCCACAACACAGCTCCTTTATAATACTCTCCTTCGCTCGAAATTTGTGATATACTCGACTCAGCATCTGTTTTTATTTTTTCCATAGATACCGCGCGTACATGGAACGAACTGAACTGAAGTGAAGTGAAGTGCAGGTTCAATCGCGCTGCTCGAACTGTACAACGTTCAGTTCATTTAGTTTGAGTTCATTTCTGTCTCTTTGTACACGCTTTAAGCCACCGCAAAATGTCAGTGTAACCTAAACTTGATTATATGTACAAGCAACTGTTAGGCTGCAATTAACATCAAGTGGCGTAGCGTTTTAAGACCAGTGTTTAAGTTGGGAAAAATTAGCTAAGGGGTTGAACTTTTTGACAGTCGGAGACCGAACAAAATTGCGATGTAAATTGTATGTATACAGTATATAGCTGACCCTCCTGTACATAATTTAACAGTGTGTTAGGGGGGTTGAGAAAACAGGTTCAAGACGCATCAGCAGACGAGAACTGTATATGTGTGAACAAATGATCCATACTAATAAAAAGTTAAAGTTTCTGACAACAAAAACTTCACATAAAATTCAGGTATATATCTGTTCGTGCATCTGTATGCGGCACAATGTGCTGGCATGTTTCGTTTTTGCTATATTAAAATAATTCAGCTGAGAGGAGCAGACTGCGCCAGCTGAGTGAGTTTCACCTACAATCGCTACCGGGTGTCGATACGCTGCCGAAAATATTAGAACTGTGCCGTTTGGCAGGTTATATACAGCAACAAAACTGTCAAATATCTTATAGTATGTAGTGTGACGACGAGTTATATTTCTGAAAGAAAGTGTACTTTATTCGAACGAAAAATTTTAGTGAAAAACTAGCTTGGTGGTTTTTTTGTCCGGTGGCCTTTTGTCCGTATACACGGTTTTCACGCTGTCACGACGGCGCTGCGTCAGTCGCAATCTTGACTTCACCCGTCCCTCGTCGACGCGTCAGTTTCGGCCCCTCCCTTCCCGCACGGTCAGTCCAACCCGGCGCTTCAGTGCTGCAGTGACACCGTATCGTCTCGACGTCAGCGTGAATTTGACGCATGGTCGAGCCGATTCGCTCACGGCCGTTTAACTGAGCCGCATGTCGAGTTACGGCAGCCAGCATCTGGTCGCGACTTTGACTTTGACGCCACGTTACTTCCACGACAGCTCAGAGCTATTGCCAATGTTCTGAGAGCGTTTTTGTTTCGACGAAGTTAATCCAAGCCGTTAGAACTTGGATTGGTGAGCGACATCAGCACACACCGTCTCCGTATGTAACCAGCTACCCGGGTTAACTCAGTCTGGCCGTCCGTTCGCAGGTAAGTGAGTACTAGCAAAAAACTGAGCATAAGAAAGAGCGATGCTGAAGTCCATTCGTCTATATATAGTTTCAGTGCTTGACGAATAAAATTAAATATGTGATGCGTCAGGTGGACCGCTACATTGTATTCAGTGTAATCGACGTTCGGCAGATTAATGACGATGACGATGCTGCTGCTGCTGCTGCTGACGATGTTGATGGTAAATGATGTTGCGACGCACGGTGGCGGCTGCATTATCGAAACCAGCGATGCGTACGTCGCGACGCCGACGCCACGGCGTAACCAATTAAAAGTCGGGCCACACAGACAGAGACGAGCAAAAACAGACAGACACACAGGCAAACGTACAGGCACAGATGTGCATACGCGAATAGACAGACAGACGGCAAGAGCCGACTGCTGCCACTGGCGTGTGTCTCTGATACACAATGGTATTTATGCGGCGGCACTAATTGACGTATAATTAATTTAGCCTCACCTTTCATGAATATTTTGCTCTGCCGCCACCGGCTACTTTAAATGTTGCCAGCGTAAACCGCGGTTTAGCCAGCGTACACTCCACTGCGTGAATATTTCATTTGCTCACTCGCCTCAGTCGTCTGCAGCAGTTGTGCCCACCGACCGTTTGTTATGCGCTCGTCCATCTGTGCCCTGGGGGCTGCTAACTTGAAAACGAAAAAAGATTGATCCGAACGTTTTCTAGAATAGAAATAGGCCTAACCGTTGTGTCTGTTTTTCTGTTCAAAAACCTCAAGATTACCGAACGTCAACGACGTCAAGAAATTGACGTATTTCTTGCCGTTTGTGTAGTGACCTAATTTATTCCTAACGCCTGAGACGTCCGGCAAGTAGGACGGCCGCGTACCATGTCGGCACTCGGCATCTACGTTTTCATTATTTTTATAATGCCTCGGATCATTTATTCGTGTGATGAAAATTACGCTGCGATGTTGCAACACGGCGTGCCATAAAGCGACGAGAATAATTAATGTTTTTTTGTGAGTCAACCTTACATGATTTTTTCCGTAAAGGAAAACCAGACTAATTTGTTTCTGTGTCAAGTGTTCTGCTCTGCTCACAGAACGTCAATCTATTCTGCATGATGCTGCTACTGTCGTAACTCAGAAGGATTATTGTTTCGACCTAGCGGCAGGCGGCAACTGGAACAATTCATCGACTCTGCATTATTGAACACGTCTGAGTGTCATCCGTGTACATATTTCAGCGGCAGCGCATTCATCGGCTGACACGGGGCACGAACACGTTATTAGTAGCCGTTTACTCGGCGCGGAGTCACCGGAACGACCAAGCGGCCTTGTGGGACACGCGAGCGGCGTGCGGTCTCATAGAGCCCCGTGCAGTATTATTGCGATACGTTTAATAATCGACAACGCACGCACGGTTGACGGCAGTCGGTTTGCGGGTCGGATGGAGAGAGGCTGCTGGACCCGCGTAGGAAGGACCGGGGAAACTGCTGCATGACATTAATCGGACTTGACGACCGTCGCTTTGCCCCAGCAACCGGCGGGCACTGTGCATAGCTAACAGACGTCATCAGCCCGGCACGATATGACGTGGTAAATATTGCTTCCATGCACCGCCGCAGTAACGGGCGACGTGGCGGGGATCGCGGGGGTAGAACAGCAGGCAATATTCGTGACAGTACGTTCTTCGACGTTTGTTGGCTTTTCCCCGAAGTGTAGCAATCCCCACAGCGTCGCACTACCAGGAAACCGGCGAAACAGGCGACAGTCATCTACAATTGTCACCTAGCCAAAGTGTTTCATTGCAATAATGCTCTACGACTGACCGACGAAAGCCTGCCATTACTCAGTGACGATGATACGACTGTATACATGTACTATAGCTGTGAGTATTGCTATCGAGCTTGTTCTATAGTTGTGCCGCAAGTTAAACCAGACATCAACAAAACAGCTTTGCTCAAAGTTAAGTACTGTCCGCTGGTAGCCACAGTATTCATGCACACGAACTCACAAAAGCCGTAATTTTGATTTTTGGATATAACCTAGAAATTTAACAGGGTTAAAAGGAATTACATGTTCGTGCAAAATTTCATTAAGCCGTTCATGACTTATCGTGTTCAGTGTTAACAGTTATAACTGGCGATAGTGCTGAAAACAATATTGCCGTCGCTACCACGGACAGTAACAAGGATGCCAAGAGTAAGGCACGCTGTTTTTGCTACACTAAGTACGCAGCACACGCCGATTTAATGGTCATTTCTAAGCAAACCTCAGGTTTCTCTTTTAGTTCAGACCTTTCATCTTTCTTGCCTACAGTCTGATAAGCCAGCGTTCCATTACTGGCTGACGGAAGTCTGCAGGACCGAATACCTGCGGCTACTTTTAGCTTTTAACGGCGCACGCTAATGAAGAGAGATCGTATCGCGGACTGGACAGAAGCGGCGGTAAAAGAGCGCAGAGAGACGCTGGCACAAAGCGCCGTTGCTGCCGCCGGTAAGCTACAGTTGTTCGCGACACAGAGGCGCTACGCTGACTGGCCGTAGGTGAGATTGGTGTGTAAGGATCAGGAATGCAAATGATGAATGCAAATCCTCGTGGTGGAGTCGACGTCATGAGTTGATCGATGAGACACGCTGTGTAGTGCTGGCTGCTGCTGCTGCTGCTAGTCCACACCACACCATAGCGACCGACCGACCCAATAACACGTGCTGCGACTTGACAATCACACCTATAGGTCATCGGCGTCGCCAGCCATTAGGCACGACTTCCAAAAGTAAATTTTTTTAGGTCAGTTTAGAGTTGCAAATCTCTGTCATTCGACTCCATGTAGATGGTTGCTATAGTAAAAAAATTAACATAGTGCATTCTGCATATTCTGGGACACAGCTGCAGTTACTGTCTCTGCGTATTTCCAACCGTCCTTACGTAGTAACGGCAAGCCTTATGTTTTTGCTTTGTTTCCTTTCTTCTACTTTACCCCTCAGCAGATCTCGCTGAAGTTTGGTTTTAAATTTGTTCTAGGAAAGTAAAGGTCACCCTTCTTCCCAATTTTGGTCTTGGTCGGCAGTTCGGTTTTGGAAAGAAGTACACTTTACCACATTTATAGTTGACATCATGGCGAATCAGCAAACATTTGGCCCGGCCTCAAATTTTTAGTTGCGTATCTTTTTTGTTTTTTTTGTGTGTTACCCTTAAATTATTGTTTTTTTAGTTTTATATTTCGGGCGTACTAAATTCTGGGAAGCCACTGACGTACAGCTGTTGTAACCGAGCCCGGCGATGGCGTATAGAGCAACTTCGTTGATCGAGAGCAACACGTTAACCATTGCATTAAACCGTCATCTTTTTAGAACAGAATAGTTTTCAAACTTTAGGTGAAGACGCTTTTTGTGAAATATTGACGACGAAATGTACTGTTTGAGTATGTGCTACAAAATTCACACTTTACTTTACTTCCTTGCTTTTTTTTCTGTCAGCTCAAAATATGGACCAGTGAGAACGGTGCCTGTATTTTTGATGTCAGAATTGCGCGTTGGTTCGTCGTCGAGCTGACGGAAAGCGTGGACAATGGGCAACACGCATGACACCGAGATCGCTCGCATTGAAGCCGACTACATTCACACGAGATGGCGCACGAACGAGGACTACCGCTGGGGTTACACCAACGAGCGCGGTATGTTTATGCGACGTCCCGTGTGTCCATCCGTCTGTCTGTCTGTCTTGGTCTATCCACCGGTCGCCCTCTTGGCATGAGAGACACTCAAGGTTAATGGTTAAAGGGGTATATAACTGTTTATGGAAAACCCATCGCAGAGCTACGGAGCGTTATCTGCCATATGGAATCACACAGTGTTACTTGCTAGCGGACACAAGCGAACGTGCCCCCAAGCAGACCGATACTCGATTCATCTACCCCTCAGGGATGAAAGGCTGAGTTGACCTTGGTGTTGGTTATAGACCTAGATCGTTTACCTGTCCGCAGACAATCATTTATTCTATAGTAGTAACCTCTTGATAGCGACCCGGGAGTGCAGTCCACAACAAAATTTGATCTTAAGTTTGTAAGTTTAACTCCTAATCGTTACGTCACGTGGGTCTCTATTGGCTGGCGTAAATGGCCGCTATATGGCCATCGCCGTAACACATTTGCGGGTGCTATGGCCGTTAACGGCTTTGACCATAACATTTTGTAGGCCTACTAAATGTGTACAATATTACAGTTCACAACTATATTATGTGTTGAGATTTCGATTTTGGATAATTTATCCCCACCTTTGCAAACTCCTCTACTGTAATTGCGAAATGATGACAGCAAATGTGTCAGCTGTGGAGAAACGAAGCGTCGAGACTCTACACCTGGGAATTGCCTGCAGACCTCACACAGACAGACCAACGTTAACCCGGGGCAAACCCCAATTATTGTTAAAGCCGGACGTCGTGATCATGCATTATTCTTCACCTTAGTACTCGGTTGACACCTGCCAGCCAGTAGCGTGGCAGGGGACTTGGCTTTTTTTCCCGTCGTCCGTCACCGATTTTAGAGACGCTGCGTCCGGTAGACCCTCTGTATTGCCAGACTGCAGAGACCCATACAGTTCCCCCGATGAATAGCCAATATTGCTGGACCAAGTTCTGTATTCTGTAACGCGGTACAGCAGGCGTGCAGGCGAACAATAATAATAATATGTGATTACGAGAGACGTGTTCGCTGTTCCGCGAAATCTAGTTAGCTGCCTCACCTGCTTTCTAAGAATGGTACCCAGGAGAAATTGTCCACGGAGCGTGCGACATACAGCCAGCTTGTAGTTTGCTCCATCAAAGTCGGTCGGCAGGTCGGAGGGAGATGAAGAAGTAACTGCAATGACGCGGTATTGTTACGACGACACGTCGGCACTCCACGCCATATACACGGTGTTTCATAGAAAAGGATCCCTTTTTGTTTTTTTCATAATTCACTCCACTGATGGCCAATTTACATGACATTTTTAGCAGTTGTAGCTGAAAAAATACTAATTCAAAATATTTAACAAAATATGGCAATTGGTTATGAAACACTGTGTACTCCACTCTGTCCTTTGCCGCCGGCTTCGACTTTTGTTGTCGGTCAGTCGCCTTTGATGGTTGATTGGCACAGTCGGGCACCGGCAGACGAGTCTTCGTTGATTGCATAGAGCACTAGAGACAAGCCAGAAACTCACGGATTTGTTTCTTTTAATTGTCAGCCAATAACTTCACACGGACACACACACACATATACACACACGCACACGGGCGCCAGCAGGCATTGGCAACAGGACTTTTGTCCTTTTCACTTGTCCTTTCTATGGAAAGGGCAAAAATAATAAGTTTGTTATGCAACGTTCTATCCAAAAATTCGTAACGTTCAGGCAAAATGTAAACCGACGTCCCATTATCGTCGAGTATATAGTTTATGCCCACTTTTAGTAAATATAGACAAAAGTGCATCCGTTAGCAAAAATAAATGACAAAATGCACTAACGAACACAAATTAGCATTAGCCGGTGCACGTATAGTCTAATATTCAATCACATCACTACTAATCTCTCGGTGTGCGCACGCCAGCGGCGTCGCAGCTGTTTAATCACTACATAATCATTCTGCCTGCTTGCGACGTTGTACTGACCCATGCATCTACACTTCGTATACTATGCACTGTATGCCCGCTTGTGCTCGGAATTCGTTCGATTATTGACCGATCTTTAGCTTTATCGAATTTCAGACTGGAGCGTCTGCGTTGATGGAATTAGCCGCTTCGATGTCGGGTTGGTCGCGGCGCCTTAGTTGGGTCTGCCCTGCCCGGCCCGACCCGGCGCAGCTGGTCGGCGGCGGCGGTGGCATCATCTGGCCGCCGATAACTCGCCGCGTCCCGCGGGGTCGTCCGTCCGTCTCCGCATATAATGAATACCGCTCCGCTTACTCCGTCCGTCGGCATATTGGGGTGATGGAGCGGGCATGACTGTGGATGGTCTACGCTGAACGTTGATTGCAGCACGGCGCACCGGCGCCGCCAATACCAAGCGATTTATACGTCCTTTGTCGCTTCTACCGAGGAGCTAGGCGCCAGTCGATCGACAGCACGGGCTCGCGGTCGGTAGCATAGTGGCAGGCCGGTGGTGGTCCGAAGCGCTGCCTGGGTGGTCGGTCGGCCAGTCGGTCGGTCCTTGGTCGGTTGGGACTCATATCGTGCGTCGATGTTGGTTAATGCGGCGAGCGCCGATCGATGAGGCGCTGCGCGCGCGCGTGGACCAATGTAATTCATTTTATCGTGGTTTGCGCGTTTGCGTCGTTGCGTACTACGCAGGCCGTTCGTTGTACATGCGTAGCTACATGAGAGCTGCAGTATATCTCTGCACCTGCATCGACACAGCGACCCCGACCACGACTATTTGCTTGCTGTGTCCGACACGCATTGCCGACCACTATAGCTCATTGCAGCAGAACAGTGTGCGTCGTCAGCGCTGTTTCTGACGCCGTTAGTGCACCAGGACGCTCACGAATATGTCTTGCTTATTTAGATTACAACGGCGCTAATAAGGTTAGGATTACGGATACTAATGACGGTTTGCTGTGGTCGGCGACGCTCGTAAACTGCTGCTAAAGACTTTTTATTCGCATGTCAAGAATGCGACGCCATACACAATGGCGGTCTTGGTTCGCGCGGCTCGACAGCTGTGGAAAATAGAAACATCGTCCGTGAGTAGTGCGCAGGACGTTATCACTGCACAATCAGGTCAGAACGAATGATGAATCGTCACTCCGTCGCTATTCTTCCACGCCTCGACCCGACAAGCCGGGCTTGTGCAGGCCTGGTCAAGCCTGGTCAGTGGTCAGCAGTCGCTGGCTGTCCCCGTCTGTCGGTCGATCGTTCGGCTGACGTCGACGAGTAATGTGATTTTACGATGTCGACGCTGACCGTACGTACGTCCGTCCGGGCTCCCAGTCGCTGTTCGTCATAGCACTAACTACAAGTCATACCGTCGCTGCTTCTTGCCTATCCAGTAACGGCGACACTACGTTCCGGTTATACCTGAAAACTATACAACTGGTCACAGAAAGCAGTATTATACGTATATTATATGCAGTACAATGCACGTGTCGGCAGACGGCCGACAGCCGCTTCGAAGAGAGCCTTCTAGTTCATCCGAAACAAATCGACACCTAATGTTAAACATAGAAGACTCAGTTAACTATTTACGCTCGTAAACTGCTGCTAAAGACTTTTTATTCGCATGTCAAGAATGCGACACACTACGAGCTGCGACCTACCCGCTAAATCGTGCTTTTTAAGTTTGTTGTTAAGTTAAAGGTTCTCGGTGGAAAAATTCATCACAAAGCAACGGAGCGTCACCTGCCATATGAGATCACACAGTGTTTGTTACCTGCCAGCCGACACATGCAGGTGAACGCGCCACACTTTAATTTCAATCAGATAAACCGGTATTCGAAATAATGATTCGAAATCAAATGGGTTTTAAGCCACAACGTAACACTCGATCCTCATCCGTCGTCACTCTCGCTCGTCCATCTACTCATTCCTCTTTAAAAATTACCAGTCGTTCCTTTCGCTATGCATCACCTCATCTCTGAAATCAATTGCCTCATTCACTTCGTCAGCCACGTCTTGATTTGCCTTTTTCTGACTCACCATACTTCCATGATCATCTCACCTTGTCAGCGTCACCATCACCACTCTTGTCATCAATCACCCC
>Ga0209367_1005398_pt1 | contig 17709 bp, 7 predicted proteins | sample WorMetLIZISLAND2_FD_187412 | JGI IMG/M metagenome (GOLD analysis project Ga0209367, IMG submission 187412) | Marine gutless worms symbiont microbial communities from Max Planck institute for Marine Microbiology, Germany - Olavius geniculatus... ... | reverse complement strand
TCATCTGACCGACCCTCCTTTAGGGACTGACAGAGGCTTCCCGCTGGTGTTCAACCATCGCACCAACGAGGCGCAGTTCATCCGCCTTCTTCGAAGAAGAAGCCGTTGACCGCTACCTTTATGCCTTTATGCAAAGTTGACTGGTGAAGGACTAGCGCCCCGCCGGTTTTCAAGCCAGAATTTCTATGTTCCCGGGGTTAAGCTCGAAATTTGGCATGTGTATTACGTTGGATGTCCTACATGTAGGTATGCCAAAATATTAAACAAAAATTAATCCAAGATGGCGGCGGTGGATTTTTGCGCAAAATGCAACAACTTGGCCGCCGATTGACGTAGATAATTTAGCAGCAATATAGACGGCTGACAGCGGAAATAGACCAGTTGACCAAAATGGACAAAAATAATAAATTCAAAATGGCGGCGGCCGCCATTTTGAATTTTATTTATCGCTCATAACTTGTTTATTATTGCACATATTTGCACAAAATTTGGCACATGTATTACGTTTGAGGTCCTACATACACCCATGCCAAAATATTGAACAAAAATAAAATCCAAGATGACAGCGGCCGCCATCTTGGATTTTTGCACAATAGCAATAACTCAGCCGCCGATTGACATAGATTAATGAAATTTTGCAGCAATGTCGTCGGCTGCTACCATAAGTAGATAGTGTGAACACAATTGACAAAAATAATAAATTCTAGATGGCGGCGGCCGCCATTTTGAATTCCGTTTTTCGCTCGTAACTATTGCACGTAAACCCCTACTAAGTTCGACGTTCTACATGTAGTTATGCCATATAAAATCGCACAAAAATGACATTTAGCATGTCGACGGCCACCGTTTTGTATTTTCACACAACACAAAGCATAACAAATCAGCTGCCGACTGAAAAAAGGTTCATAAAATTTTGTTCGAACGTGGTTAGTTGCTACTGGAAATAAATCATTGGACCAGAATCGAGAAAAGTAGTTAATTCAAGATGGCGGTGATGATCACCATTTTAAATGTAGTTCATCACTTCTAACTGCTTTTTTAGCTGTCTGCATGAAATTTGGTATGTAGACTAAATTTGCGGTCCCACATAGGCCTACAGGCTTGCCATTATAGGCCTATTAAACAAATAAGAAAATCCAATATGCTGAAGCTAGTAGAAGGCCTGGTAGTAGTAGTAGTTGTTGTTGTGTACAAAGTAACTGTTCAGTGATCTTTCAAACTTTAATAAAACCGGAAATATTATATTTAAAAACTGCAAGCAATTCATTTAATGTCGTATAAGCGCTGATGTAAAACGGCAAAAATCAAAAAGTATAAGCACGAACATTATGCATTAGCTTAGACATTGACATTTAAATATCTGGCTACTGAGAACAGATTAAATGTCTAAGATAATACATTATAGTTCGTGCTTATACTTTTTGATTTTTGCCGTTTTACATCAGCGCTTATAGAACATTATTTGCTGTTTTATTAGCAAATTTAATTGAGAATTTGTGAGTTAACAGCAATAATGTGACCCAAACCAATCACGTGACCATTTGAATCGCGGTGGGCGACTTCTTATGGGTGGTTTATTGTGACCATGCGTCTGTCTTGCACCGTTAGGGAGAGGTATGGCGGCTCAAAGATAATGGGGTTACGACTTTGACCTTTTGGGGTCACGTGACGTCATCGGTCACGTGACCATTCGACTCGGCATGTGTGGTTTCCTATTGGTGATTGTAGCCGTTGCGCCGTTAGGAAGATATAAACCCTCAAACTTGCATTTGCATATGTTAAAGGTCAATTAAAAGTTCACTGCGCATGCGCCGTGTCACGTGACCTGTAGGCAGGAGGTCCAAAATAGCCGCATATTTGGAATTCTTGAGGCCACATTGCCTATTCACTATGCCACTTCGGTGGGGCTACGATGACGATTAAGGGTAGTTTGTAGATGAGCATCTCCATTTGTTCTAGGGTGTTTACACGATCCAGCAAACGTCCAGCAAACTTCCAGCAAATGTATTCAAAATACACGTGAATTTGCTGGACGTTTGCTAGACGTCTGCTGGAAGTTTGCTTGACGTTTGCTGCCATATGTTATAATGGAGCTAGACGTTTGCTGGATCATGTAAACACCCCATTAAGCATTTTCAGTTGTAGTTTTTCTAACTCTGAAAATGGGCCTAAAATTTCCGGTTTTGGGGGATTAAAGGGGAAAAATATGAAAGATGAATGTTGAGAGCCGCTAGGAAATCAATCCCCACCGAAACACGTCATCTAGTGCAAAGAATGCGGCAATACTCCCAAAAAAATGTGTTCTCCAGAGCTTGGCAAGAAAACTATAAAAAAAGAAAAAAGAAAGAAAAAAAGAAAGAAAGAAAAAAGAACCCCCTTTTTGAACATTATATTTCACCCCTTTGCCAGCCAACTCTGCTGGGCCGATTTGTACCATTTTTGGCACGTGGCGTCAGACCGCCGACGTAATCATCCAAGTCAAATTTTAAGTCGATTGATTCAGGGGTTTGGGGACTACGGGTGCCCAAAATCTGGGGTTTCCCATTGACTTTGATAGTCGCCCTTAAACAGTGTTACGCACTACTGTGCTACACTCACAGTTCTTTACTTACTTGAATTAGACGAAATGTTCGAAAACATTAGAACCGGAAGTTTTTATGTGACGCGAAGTGGTTAGGGGTGTTAGAGGTCAATAGTAAACAGGGTTTGTAAATTGCAATTTTTTAAATTTCTCTTGATTGTTTTTATTTTTGCTACTTGCTGGGATGTTTTGCTTATGACTGAGAAAGTCGTATACAGTCTTAGCACACCGGTACAACTTGACATAGGCGGTACTCCACCGATTCTGGTGAAAGGGAGTCGCGACCCTTCTGTAAGGAGCCAGAGACACTTCTCTATTTTAATTAGCACCTAGTTTTGCACCGGGACATCCTTCATGATTTTTTTTACGCACTCAGCACTGCCGGCATATCCACAACCACTACTGGTCAGGAGTCTTCAACTTGTTGAAGTTTGACCGTATGCCGAAGAAGAAGTGATTATACGGACGAACGGCCGCGTATGCGGCCAGCGGGGAAGGTGTACTAAGTCGGTGTTACGAAACACCGCACCGGCCTCACCAACCGCACCGGCAGCAATTCCTACCGCACCAGCATCAGATCACCGCACCGGCGCCTAAAACGACCACTTCGAGCATGGCGGCAGCTGCAGACAATTGGATGCTGTCTTAGGGTTAGGGTTAGGGTTAGTGGTCGTTTTAGGCGCCGGTGCGGTAATTTCCGGTCGGTGCGGTCGGTGAGGCCAGTGCGGTGTTTCGTCGCACCCGTACTAAGTTGCGGAATGCGGAAATTTGAAAAGGTGTATTTTGCGGAATTTCACCTGTGGAACGTTTTGCAAATTACACCTTATATATTTTCCGCATTCCGCACAATTTGAATAAAGTCAAATAATCAACTTCGTGTAGGCTTAGGCTTACATTTGAGTCTCGAATCGACATCGCCACATCACAAACGGCGCAGTTATGCAGTCGGCAAAGTAATCACATATTGACGTCTTTAACTTAACTCTTAAAACGCCTTGAAGTTTGTTAACTCAGGAGCGTAAGCCGGCACATCACACACGAATGCAAGGTTAACTCAAGTAGCAAAGGCCTACCAAAACAGTGATAAAAATTAGCCTACTACCTGGTATCTCCTTCTGCAAGACACAACGAGGCTTGTGAGCATGGTGGTCGAGCGCTCTGTAGAATTGTACACTGCAGGGGTCTACAGACCTCCAAGGATTTCAGATTTTAATTTTCCTTCTGTAAATCTTGCCTTTGAAACGTGTAACTTACTGCTGCAAAAACAATGAATTACGTAGTCTATTCCATGACTGGTCGGTGGTGTATTCTGCCTCAAACCCACAAGGATTACTGAGACCCCCTGAATGATTTACTGAAATGACGCCACTGAAACTCATATTTACGTTCAAAATTGTGCAGTTTATGGTTATTGTGTGCAGTAATAGTTTTTATTTGCATAGGCTTTTGTTTTAGTGTTTTCAGTTGTTAACATTTTACTGTGTGAAGGCAGTGATTTTTTGACATGCTACAGATATGCTGTAGGCATCTGTGGCACAATATGTCCGTTCTTCGTCGTTGTTTGTCATAGATGTATCGTGGCTAAACGGTAAGTCGTAGAGAGTTGGCGATGGTGCCATCAGATAGAGTGGCGGCAACTTCCTATAATCTGTCTATAGTAACCATGTCTCCATCTGCAGCAGTTTGGCCGCAATTTCCGATGAAGTGCATCGTCAGCTGCATTCTGCCAACTCAGGGACATGTGTCGTCAGACGGACCTGAAGCAGCTATGGAGACAAATGTTTTGCTGCTGGAGGTCCTAGGCTGTGGAGCAATCTTTTGGCACATCTTAGACTAACCGACATTACCTTTGAACAGCTGGCTGTTGAAGACATTTTTGTTTGGGCGTTGAAAGCGCGGCGATTGTGGCTAACTGTTAAATTGCGCCTTTTAAATCATCTTACTTACTTACATCAAACAATGTAGACCTACAAAAATTATGACAGGAGTATAAATCTGGCAAATGGCAATCCTGTAGGCTTAAATGCAAGTAAAAGCAGGGATGTGGTCTCAGTCGAGACGTCTCGGTCTCTAGACTTACTAACGTCTCGGTCTCGTCTCGGACAAAATCCTCAACGTCTCGGTCTTGTCTCGGACTGATGCGGCGAGTCTCGTCTCAGTCTCGTCTCGGTCTCGGAGCAATTTGTCTCAGTCTCGGCCCAGTAGGTCTCGTCTCGGGCCATTGTGTCTCATCGAGACATTTTGTGCAGGCGCGCGTGCGGCGTTTGTGATTTTGAACAGATGCCCTCAAATGTTCTAACTAACTAACTACTGGCTCAACATGTGATCATGATGGCATCATAGAAATTTGTATTTTTACACGCGAAAGCAGCTACTGCTTTCACCGCATCTTAGCCATCGCAATTTTCTTCGTTCGTCTGTCACACGGGTGGATCAGGCAAAAATGGTCTGGGATCACCAAATCTTCACCGTTGGCTGCCTGGAAGACTCTAGTTTCAGGAACCGTAAAGCTTTTTCATAAATTCGAAGGGGGTCATTCCCAACGAGGGCGCTAAATGAGAGGGGGGTGGGCAAAATTTGCGATTTTTGGCCAATAAGTCGCTGTATCTCAGTAACGGTGCGAGATAGGGCTTAGGTTACTATTAATCACTAATAGAAAGTCGTACACTGGCTCTCGATTGGCGCCAAATTCAATGACCTTGAACGCCAAATATGCGGTTTTATGGATTTTTTGGCGATTTCGGGCTGCGAGACACATTGCAAGAGCGAATTGCGTCGAAACCAATTGAGATAGACATGGACAAGCTGTGTATGAAATTTTCAGCATTGAACGCAGATTTTGACGGTCCAAGTCTCGATTTTCTAGGTTCAAGAAAACCTGCACACGAGGGCATCAACAAGGGTTACCCCCGTAAAAGTCGCAACGAAATGGCTGGAGATAGACTGACAGTTTGTGAACAGGAACTGCTATAGGCTTTCGCGCGCCCCATGAGCATTAGCTCACATTTCTTGTACTGATCCGCAGTGACAAAATTTTACAAATGAGAACTTTGCACTTCATGTAGTGTTGGCCGTCAATGCTAGATGTTGAGTTTTATAGAGTTTATAATGGTTTTAGGGCACGTATTTTGATGATTTGATTTTTCCGTGATTGTTGCCATTTTCACAAAAGTTTGCTGTGTTTTTTTTGCTATTTTTGCTGTGATTTTCTACTGTCCCTACTTGTGCACCATACTTGGTTAGTGTCATTGCCATTGCTAGCACATATAAGTTTTAACGATTTTATGTAACTGTCAAATACTTTTTCATTGACCCACTCTGAGTAAAAGGTTGTGCTGTAAGGGTTATTGGGCCAGCCTTAATGTATTTTATTGTCATTTTTATTCGCATATTTTTTATGTTCATCATTTACAGTGTGTCAGCTGACTGTTGAAGATTTTGAGGCATCGGTCTCAATTAGGATACCAACCTCGATTTAAGAAACATATGTACTTCAACAGACTCCTAATGATGTTTCGTAGTTGTTTTTTCGTTTTTTGAGTGGATGTTTTGGGTTAGGTTTAGGGATAGGGTTAAGGGTTAGGCATAGGGTAGGGATAGGGTTCGTTAAGGTTAGGGTTAGGCTTCATGTAAACAAAATGGCTAATATACCAGAAGGCGGCCGCCTTATGTATATATGCCTTATGGTATATTAGCATTGTATTGCAAGCTTTAAATAAAGTACTGACTACTGAATGTTAATATTAATAAAGTGCATTAATTTCAAATTAACTGCATGCTTCACTATTAAAACATCAAAACTGAATTAAGGATTCATTTTGAGTCTGCTGAAGTATGTCATGTTGCTTAAATCGAGGTATCCTACTTTTGACCAGCGCCAGATTTTGATTGATTGAATGGTTGATTGTGCTGATTGGTGTAGCCTCGCGAGCAAGCATGTCGGCTGTCCCTCAGTTACGTGGGCTTCTGGCAAGTTCGACCAAGAATAATTTGTATGGAATGACAATTTTTGTCACAGCGACCACCCTTTGCTTTAAGCACTTCGTTTATGATGCACGCAAGAAAAAATATGAAGAATTTTACAAGTATGTATCAGAAACGTGCCTTGCATTGTTACCATTACACTGCATAAATATTATTTTAAAATTTTCTGACTTCAAAGTGATGTCGTCTTTCTATTTGTGCTATATTTACAAGATATTGTCCATGTTCCTGTTGAGCTGTAATTATTATCTGATTGTATCATGGTGTCACACAGCTCTCATGCTTATTATGCTGGGTGGCCACGAATCTGAAAAATCTGGAGTCAATTCTCTGAACCTGGAAAACTTGGGGAATTTTCAGGGAATTTTGTGCAACCTCGGGGATAATTTGTATCAAGCAAAATAATGTCATCAGATGTGGTTTCCTGGATGCAAAAATGTTTCGCAATACGTTTGTTGCCTGGGCTCTGCATCAGACTTTGCTGAGGAAACTTACAACTGCTGCTCCCCAAATTACCATCATTACAATTGCTTTTCACGCACGACAGCACGTAGTGCTAAGCGCGTCTTAGCGATCGTCTAGTCGTCCGTTTGTTCTTCCGTCCGTCCGTCTGTCTGCCCATCCATCCGTCACACTGTGGTATTGTGTCAAAACGACACAAGCTAGGATCATGAGATCTTTACTGTGGACTGCCCCCAAGGACTCTAGTTATCGTGACAAAATTTCGTGCCCATGGATGAGGGGGTTCACTTCAAACTAGGGCATCAAAGAGGGGTACCCCCATTAAAAAGACATTATTTCGCCGCTATTGGCTTTTATAGTGTGAAAACGGTTGCAGGTAAGTACAGACTTGCTGCATATCATAACAAGCACTGGTGATGGGCTTTTTAGATTTGTCAACATCGATGACCTTGAATGATCTTGAACTACCAAAAGAGGAGTTTTGTTGAATTTTTTGCAATTTTTGGCTGCAGCACACATTTCAACAGTGAATTGCAACGAAATGGCTTGAAATAAACTAAGATAACCTGCATATGTAATTTTTAGCACCAAACGTAGATTTTAGCTGTCTAAGTCCCGACATGTTAGGCTCAAGGAGGCCTTTGCAGGTTTACATCAAAGACAGCTACCCCATTTCCCCAAAGTGGTTATTTTACCACTATTGGCTGGTGTAGCGTGAAAACAGTTGCAGATAGGCACAGACGTGCTGCTTATCATAACAAGCAATAGCGACAAGCTTTTTAGTGGTCTCAACATTGATGACCTTGAACCCCCAAAATAGGTGGTTTTAGTGTTTTTTGCAATTTGTGGCTGCGGCGCATGCAGATTTCTAGAGTGAATTGCGACAGAATGGGTGGAGATAGACCAAGACAACCTGCGAACAGGAACTGCTAGGCTGTCGCGTGTCTCATGAGCTCAGGGCCATCTTGCCAGCGTGGGGCTCTTGGCACTAACTTACCCGCGGGGCCCATAATACCACATTACCTAATACCCCTAATGCCTGTGACCACACTACACCACAAACTGTAGGATTGGCCTTTGTCTGTAAGGTAGGCCTGAATCTTGTGTGACTTTAGGCCTTCAATCTTGCGAGCGGAGCGAGCGAAAAAAAATTTGGACCCTAGATTTTGGCTGCTCCCTTCTCCCTTGCAAAAAATCTTGATTTTTAAATTGAGTTTAAGTTGTGACAATAATTCATCCCTGAGGCGATGAAAACTGTTTAGATTGATCATCGATCCAGCGTCCGTTGCAGAGATCACTGATATATGGCGGGGCCCCTTTGGGGCGCACGACCTTTGGCACAGTGCCAAGATGCCACCCCCCTAAAGACGGGCCTGCAAGAGCTTTGCTCACATTACTTGTTGTAGTTCTAGTGATAACCTCGTTGCATCAAGAATAAGACTTTTTGACTGTATACTTATAATTTGGAGCTGGCACTAAGTGACATTGCCACATGTGGAATGAAACAGGAATTATGATGCTGAGAAGGAATTTCAGCGAATGCGGAAGGCTGGCATCTTTCAAAGTGCGCCACCAGAATAAACGGTCCAAGGTTCAGTTATGAATTTATTGATTTGTTTCTGTGTTGATCCTGATGCTTTTGCCATGTTTTTTTGTACCATTTATTCATCATTTCAGGAAATAGCAACGAGAAAATTTGAAATATTAAGAATCACTGAGACTAATTTAGACAGTTGTAGATGAAATGACATTGGCAATGTTGGTAAACTGAAAATAGAATGCATCAGTAAAATAGCTGCAGCAGAAGCCAGAGATTTATCGTTGAGTTCCTGATCTAACCTGGATTCAGAGGTGTCATGGCAGGGGGGCAACTACTCTCCCCAAAATTTTAGTTTGTCAGAATACTTTTTGTCCAGCCCTGCCAAGTCTTACACATCTCGCGTGAGTTTCACGCTTTTTCAGTGAACTCCACTTTTCTGCCTGCTTAAGTTTTATCTCACACATTTTTCTTTTTTGTCTAATACACGATTTGTATGGCAGTATTCAATATAAAATAATTTGTATAAATTACTAACACTACTTTGAAGCGACTAAAAATTGTTCTCACTAGGCATATAGTTTCACAGCTAAAATTGCACAAATATGTCTTGCCTTCCGGTGCTCCAGCCCGAACTCTACTGGGGCAGGTACGTGACATATGGGCGCCGCCGTTTGGGCGCCAGGACATTTGCTCAGCCGTTTGAGCGCCGGATGTTTGGGTGCCATGCTTTGTGACTGGCATGTTATTGAAATTTATTTGCATATCGTTAGAGTTAAAGTTGTAATTGTAAGCAAATTGGCAAATGCAATTTTATTGTCTCTGTAATAATAACTCTCTCCTGTGCTTAGCAGTCATTATTGTTGCCATCCGTTGTCGTTCATCATCACGTGACATCATTGTACGTCGTCATTGTGCGTTGTTATGTCGTCTTTCCGCGTCATCGTAGTGCATCATTGTTGTCATACGTCATCATCACACGACGTCAGCGTATGTCGTCTGCATGCCATTGTTTTTGAATGACAAAACTGACCATTGTTATCTGAGTAAACACTCGGGTGAACTTTGCATAATTTGCATGTAAACTTCGCATTATACGCTGTTTCGTAAACTGTGCATTATACACTGGCTATTATCGTGCAGTTTTCGAACTCTATTCATGGCGGGGTCTCGGCTTGGCGCCTAAACGGCGGCACCCAAATGTTTCCATGCCAAAATGCCCTGGCACCCAAATGTCTTGCTCCGCACTGGGGCAGCTTGTAACACTTTGTAAAGCCCATTGCTAAATTTTGAAGCAAAGGATGAAAAGGGCAAAGAAGAAGGGAGAAGGAAAATGGAAAGAAGACGCCAAGGCGGAAAGGAAAAAGGGAGAAAAGAGCAAGGAAGAAAAAGTGAAAATAAGGAAAGAAGAGCAGGGGATGTGGAAGGCGACTGGACTTGATCTCACACATATTTCAATTTCCGGACGTTTTTAGCTATGCTTGTTCCTTTGGAAATGTTTGCTGTGATATGCTGCACTGACAGAGCGTAACTGAGAATTAGAATAGGGTGGGTTAAAACGCTGGTTTGTAACTTTATTTTTAGTGGACCAAAGTGCACAGGATTACATCACAAGCTAGTGCAGTGTTTCTGGTTTGAAAATTTCAATGCTTTTCCCGATTATTGATATTTTGTTCAATTCCAGATGTATTCGTGATTGTCATAATGTGACTGAAGTCATGTGAAATTTGATGTTTTTTGCTGCCGCTGTTCAAGTTTTTCGAAGGGCTCAAATTTATTACAAATTTTGCTGTTGTAGAGTTTTAGCTCTATCAGAAAATTGCAACTTGATGGCCCCAGCTTTTTAAAACCACATTGCCACTTCCAGGATTCCTGATTACAGTGGAAAAGTGGGCATTTTAATAAAACCCAGCAGTCAGTTGTAGCTGAGATATGGTTTGTGCTTGACTGACAGGTGGTGATTGGTGTTCGCTGATTGGTTCAGTTCAGCTGTATTTTATGTGCACTCCAAAGTTCTGAACACTAATGTGCTATTGTTGTCGTTATTTTTGCAAACAATTGACTGTCGTATGGTTGTAATAGATGTAGCATTGTTTTTTGGTTCTGTAGAATGCTGACGACCTGTTGTCTACAAAACAGTTAGTGTCTTGGTGACTGCTTAGACCTAAAAACAATTTCTGTGCTTCTGTTTGCTGTCCATATCTAAGAAATCTTGCATCCCTAAAATTTTCATTGTGTCCTCAAAATATTCTTGCAGTTTTTGTTACGCGCAACAGAAGCTACTGCTGTAGTGCGTCTTAGCCATCGCAGTTCTGTCCGTCTGTCACACGGGTGGATCAGTCAAAAACGGTGCAAGCTAGAATTATCAAATTTTTACGATCGGCTGCCCGGAAGACTCTAGTTTCAGGAACCGTAAAGATTTTCCAGAAATTCGAAGGGGGTCACCCCGAACGAGGGCGTTAAATGAGAGGGGGTAGGCCAGTGTTTTTCAACCTTTTTGCTGCAGCGGAACCCTGCATAAGTGTGACGATCACTCACAGAACCCCATGCAATGATTCGTGAGTCCAGCAGAGTATAATTGGCCTACTGGTAAAGTGAAAGTTTTAGGGTGTCTGGGGACCGATGAACCTGCATGTGTGTGAATGTCTGAAAACAAAGCCCACAAAAACTGGTGATAAAGCAGCAGACGAAATATTTGTTAAATTTGACCACATTAGATAATATTATTTAACAGTTTTAATTAATTATTTCTTTCACTGTCTGACAGCAGTAAGATATTGTATTTGACCAAATACGCCGAACGAGGCGGTAGCAAAAATTATGATCGGATCTTTCCTTCATTACGCCCACGGACAGCTCAGGGGGTCTGGACCTCCCAGCCAGTTATGCTGATGTACGAGGCTTATTTTATAATTTTTAAACAGAATGTTTAAAATGAAATTCTTTTAGTGAATGAACACATGGTTTATAAACAGTGACACTAATACGTGAAGCCTAGTGTTCAGTGTTTAATGCAAATATTCTAACATTGTTAACAACAAGAAAAATATTCAACACTGTATGCAAACTAAACGGCTAGAAGCGCTAATTTTGAACTAAGTATTCGGTGCTTATTACTTCTTGGCTTGGTCTAACGTAATTTCGCACGCTAGGTGAATTTTATTTTTTACTGATGATGCAGCTGCGGAACCCTTAGAAGATGCTCGCGGAGCCCTTGGGTTCCGCGGAACCCCGGTTGAAATTCACTGGGGTAGGCAAAAGTTGCTATATCCAGCTGATACGACGTTAGCAGAGCGATAGAGGCGACCTCTGTTGAGTACAAGTAAATAAAACACTATAGCCACGGGTCGTCTGGCACCTGGCGCCTTCTGGTGAATGACTTAGACTTTGTAAAACAGTGTTTCAAGCATGCACCAGACTGTTGCGCATTTCTGTTTACATTTGCTGATCACTTGTTTTCTAAGTTGTACTGAAAAAACTGTTTGCATCTAATCTGCTATGCTGCAGTGTTTTTACTTTTGTTCTCATAAGTATTTAGTTAGTCAGCTTGTTTTTGTGATTTGTGTAATATCACATGACATGTCGTAGTATAAAATTAAAAATTATCACCACTCCCCCCATTCCTACCTCATTGCCGGCTCCTCTGGAAGCACAGGAATTTTTTTAGGCTTTACCGTTCATCACGTCTTAAACACTGCAGCAAACACAGACTTATGTGATAATAACTGCACACACAGAGTACTGATTAATGTTAAAATAGAATTCTTGAATGAACACAGCTTAATATATCGTCACTGAAAACTGGACTAAGAACAATATGTATTAACATCAAGTGGTGATTTCTGTCTCATTAAATGCAGATTACTCCAATATATCTGCCACGTTGGTCGGACATCTGTTTATGCGTCTTCATATTTTCCTCTCACCGGATGCTTATCGAGACTCTTGGCCAGTTGTCTGAACTGTGCATAGGACGGTGCTTCAATTCCTGCCCTTCGGCAGATCACTAGATAGATCTGGTACACTGTGGCACAACACACCAATAACACACTCGACACTTGTCAGCATCACTGCAAATCTAATGTTATTTGGGAAAATGGAAAGTCTGACTCTGTCTGAGGGGAATGTCGATGATGTTGGTATTGTTAACTACACTGTGTCTCAAAAAAACATCCCCAACATTTCTGACTGTAACTTGAAAACCAATTATCAGATTTTGATAATTTTTGGTACGAATATTCCTGACACAACTTGCTATCAAAGGACCACTCAGATTTTCACCTCACCCAGCATTTGTTTCTGCACTACCTGGGTAAAACACAACCAGCGAAATATCATTTTTTATCCAATGCGATATGATTGCTTAATTAACATAACGCGTAAAAACACATTTTGTTCACATTTCTGACACTGTGGCTGACAATTTATCCAGTTGTCTATTTTTCAACTGCCTGCAGTAAAATTGCTTCAAGTGTTTGCGATCACAGGCAAGGAGACGCTTTCTCCATTCATTGACAGCAATATCAACAAAGTCCTGCTCCAGACCAATGCAGGCTGTACCAGTCGCTTCTTGACTTCACAAACATTCCTAAACTTTTCCATCTGGTAGACAGACTGCTGCATGACAGACAAACCTTGTGATAGACCGGCTGTTGGGGTCCACAGATTAGGATAGATGGAATTTATTGACGTTTTTTCAATTCATTTTAACACGTGTTATGCTTGGACTGCTTTCCCCAGGTAGTGCAAAAGCAGACGTTGGGTGATGTGGAAACTAAAACACTTATTTAATAGTCAGTTGTGTCAGAAATATTTCTGCCCAAAATTATTAAAATCTGCTGATCTTTCTTCAAGTTACGATCAATAATGTCGTGGATGTTTTTTCAGGTCTTCTTCAGGTCTTCAACACATATTTTGCTTGATCTGCTTTCCCTAGGTAGTGCAGAAGCACACTGGGTGAGGTGGGAAACTAACGCTCACTTGATGGCAAGTTGTGTCAGGAATATTCTTACAAAAAAAATTATCAAAATCTGATAATTGGTTTTCAAGTTACAGTCAAAAATGTCTGGATGTTTTTTTTGAGACACAGTATATTGTATAGACGTTGTTTAGTTCCTACAGTCTGCCTGTAATAATGATTCTTCTAAATTTTAATGTACATGTCAAACAATTTGGCAGAAATTTGTACTCAATATGTTTTTAACTCCGAAATCTTTTCTTTTCATGGGGGGGTCCTGGATCAGCCTTTTTTGATTTAGAGTGTTATTTAGTGCCACACAGTCAAATGGCATCTTATTCTGACCAACGGCTTTTGCAGAGAGCATGAGTTGACAGAACATGCCATTGTAACAGCTATTGTAGTATCTAGCTAGGATCGTCGATGCTTATTTACGATATCACCTAATAATAGACATTTTATTCTGTAGGGCCAATTTAACAGTATCATACTGAGGGTTTTTACGTGCGAAAGCAGCTACTGCTTTCAGCGCGTCTTAGCCATCGCAATTCTGTCCGTCCGTCTGTCCGTCACACGGGTGGATCAGTCAAAAACGGTGCAAGCTAGGATCACCAAATCTTCACTGTCGGCTGCCTGGAAGACTCTAGTTTCAGGAACCGTAAAGGTTTTCCATAAATTCGAAAGGTTTCACCCCAAACGAGGGCGCTATATGAGGGGTGGACATAATTTGCGATTTTTGGCCAATAAGTCTCTGTATCTCAGTAACGGTGCGAGATAGGGCTTAGGTTACTATTAATCGCTACTAGGAAGTCGTACACTGGCTCTCGATTGGCGTCCAATTCAATGACCTTGAACGCCAAAATAGGGGGTTTTATTGATTTTTGGCAATTTCGGGCTGCGGACAAGTCTATATCATTCACAAGGTGGCGTCACGCTACTATCGTTATGCGATCCAGATAGAGAGTTTGGTATTTCGCGTGAACACCCCAATTTTCAGCTTAACTACTGAACCGGAACTGCTATAGGCTTTCGCGTGTCTCGTGCGCATTAGCTCAAATTTCTTGTTATTATATGCCTTACACACAGATCAGCCAAGATGGCACTCACTACTCATCAGGGGTTCATGACGACGACGATGATGAAATTGTGGATGGATGATTTGCAGTGAAAAATGATAAATTTGCCTGCATGCAAACTAACTGCCACATGCCACACATTTTAGTCTAGCACAAAACTGCTGTGAACGGAAACGAGAAATAGAAAAAGTACTGCTATGGTAAACAAAAAAAAATCAAAAACAGACGGTTATAGGCCTGTGGAATAGATAGATGCATCAGAAAACTACAAAAGAAGGAAATACCAAGAACTGAAACTGAAAAAACAAGTATCAGGGTAATTTGAGCAAGGCTCATCTGACGTGCGACAGCAGCGGTCCTGCCACCTGGGCTATCAGTGTAGGTTTACACTGTACAGCGTGCAAAAATAACAACGGATCTTGAAGGAGTATCCAAACTTGAAGCCTCCGTATGGAAGATTTCTTGAATTTAAGAGGTCGAAACTTAGATGGCTGAAAACGTCCGTTCTATGCTAAAAAAATCTATACACAGGCTCTCCAGGTCTAGGCACCCCATTTCGGCACAATTCACTCTTGAAATGTGCGCCGCAGCCGAAAATTGCAGAAAAGACACTAACACCAACATTTTTGGGGGGAGGGGGTTCAAGGTCATTTAAGTTCATCATGTTGACACCATTCAAAAGCTCGTCACTAGTGCTTGTTATATGTGTGCCTATCTGCAACTGTTTTCACGCTAGACGAGCCAGTAGCAGTAAAATAACCACTTTTAAGGGGTACCCCTCTTTGACGCCCGCCGCCTTCTAGACGTTTAATGCTGAAAATTTCATATGCAGGTTGTCTTAATCTATTTCCAGCCACTATGTTGCAGTTAACTTGTGAAATGTGTGATGCAGCCAAAAAAATGCGAAAAATTCACTAAAAACTTCTATTTTGGAAGTTCAAGGTCACCGATGTTGATAAATCTGAAAAGCCCGTCACCAGTGCTTGTTATGACACGCAGCATATTTGTAACCGCTTTCACACTAGACGAGCCAATATATTATTAGTCTATGTAAAAACTTACCAGTTTAAAAATGTGCGGAAGGACGATGATATTAACCTCCTGAGACCCGAGGACTCTGCAACTGCTCAAAATGGTTGAAATTCTGTTACATATATTAATTTACATCAAACAAACACCAAGTAAAGTCATTTCTTTAGAAGCACTATAGTGACGAGCTTTTTAGTCGTATCAGCGTCGATGATTTTGAAAACCCCTGAACTTCCAAAATAAGGGGTTTTATTGATTTTTTGCGATCTTCGGCTGCAGCGCACACTAAGAATGAACTGCGTCGAATAGGCTTTCGTGCGTCTCGTGAGCATTAGCTCAAATTTCTTGTTACTAATGCCATTTATATGGCGCACGTTCGAAAAAAATGCGCCAATAGCGGCAAAACAGCGTCTTGTTAAGGGGGTACCTCTCTTTGACGCCCTTGTTCGAGGGGAACCCCTCACACAGGGGCACCAAATTTTGTCACGATAAATTTGAGTCTTTGCGAAGATTTCGTAATTTTAGCGTTTACCGTTTTGATACAGCCCTGGACAGACAAACGCCTAGGCTATAGCTAAGACGCGCGAAGCATTTTCCTGTCGCGCGTAAAAACTGAAAAGAAAAACTGCAAGCTAGGAAAATCGTCAGAAGTCGATATCCGTGGATTTGATAGCATATATGTTAGTGGCTGCAGAAATGGAACAAGTTATTTAGCAACGTACATGGATCCATGTTGAACATTTGGCATTGAATCGTTCCGAGTATAATGGCGTAAAGAAACTCGGCGCCGAAGCCGCAAGCGCACTTGATGCATCCGATCATGCAGCTGCAGCAGTAGACGACCAACTGTATGATGACGAAGATCGTGACGTAGAACCAGCGCTGATCAAACAGCATCCGTTTCGAGAACGTCTCTGGCAATCCACGCTCGTCTGTCTTCGGCGCCTGCACAGAAACATTTTCAGGGAAAAAAACTAGACTGTCAAGCCTTGCACGAGGTTAAATCTGCCCGCGGTAGCCGCTGTTGCATGCTGCAATCTATAGCAACAAGAAATTTGAGCTAATGCTCACGGGACGCGCGAAAGCCTATAGCAGTTCCTTCCCGCAGGCAGTCACCCATCGCAGTACTAACCGGGCCCGGCGTAGAGTAACTTCGTTGCAGCCAAAACGCGTTACCAACCACGCCACGCGACCAACGCCAGTACTGTGGCTCCACCTTGTGAATGATTTTGTGTCGCAGCCCAAAATCGCTCGAAAAATCCATTAAAAATCCTATTTTGGCGTTCAAGGTCATCCAAGGTCATTGAATTAGCGCCAATCGAAAGCCAGTATACGGTTTCCTATAGTGATTAATAGTAACCTAGGCCTTATCTCGCACCGTTACTGAGATACAGCGAGTTAGTGGCCGAAAATCGCAACTTTTGACTACCCCCTCTCATTTAGGGCCCTCGTTCGGGGTGACCCCCTTCGAATTTATGGAATAGCTTTACGGTTCTTGAAACTAGAGTCTTCCGGGCAGCCGACGGTGAAAATTTGGTGATCCCAGCTTGCACCGTTTTTGCCTGATCCACCCGTATGACAGACGGACGGACGGACAGACAGACAGAATTGCGATGGCTAAGACGCGCTGAAAGCAGAGCTGCTTTCGCGCGTAAAAAGCAACGACGCTGGCCAATAGCTATCGGCCCAGTAGCAACTATACAGGGTGGTCCAAAAAAACGGGTACCCAGTTTTATTTTGGGATAACTTCGGTAATTCAGCACCGATTGTAACCATTCTTTCACTGTTACAAGCAGAAATTTATGGCGCGTAAACGTAAAGTTCTTCCACCCACCGCACCTTTATTGTGTGACCAGATTACCTAGCAAAACAGTTCTCAGTTCGTAAGCCCATGATCAAACAGCGATCATCCTTTGTTATTCTGCCCATATCAAACGATTTATTCTAAAAAATTCTAACTGGTAAACAAAGTAAATAAACACAATATGACGTAACAATGACGTCACAAGGCACTACTGCGAATAAGTAAGTAAGCTTAACTATTTTATGCTACGAAATTGATATCTTTATGTGTTGCCTGTTC
>Ga0209367_1005397_pt1 | contig 17710 bp, 11 predicted proteins | sample WorMetLIZISLAND2_FD_187412 | JGI IMG/M metagenome (GOLD analysis project Ga0209367, IMG submission 187412) | Marine gutless worms symbiont microbial communities from Max Planck institute for Marine Microbiology, Germany - Olavius geniculatus... ... | reverse complement strand
GATCAGTCAAAACGGTGCAAGCTAGGATCACCAAATTTTTACCATCGGCTACGTGAAAGACTCTAGTTTCAGGAATTGTAAAGCTTTTCCATAAATTCGAAGGAAGTCACCCCGAATGAGGGCGTTAAATGAGAGGGGGTGGGAAAAGTTTGCGATTTTTAGCCAATAAGTCGCTGTATCTCGGAAACGGTGCGAGATAGGGCCTAGGTTACTATTAATCACTAGTAGGAAGTCATACACTGGCTCTCGATTGCCACCAAATTCAATGACCTTGGATGACCTTGAACGCCAAAATAGGGGTTTTATGGGTTTTTTTGGCGATTTCAGGCTGCGCTACAAGTCTATATCATTCACAAGGTGGCGCCACGAAACTATCGTTATGCGATCTAGATAGAGAATTTGGTATTTGTATATTAACTTAGTGTGAACAGCCCAGTTTTCAGCTAAACTACTGAACAGGAACTGCTATAGGCTTTCGCATGTCTTGTGAGCATTAGCTCAAATTTCTTGTTTTATGTGGCTTTATGGTTTTATTAAATTATTTCGGAGTGTTGAGTGCTGACACAGGTTGGAGGCATGGATTTGCGGTGATATATTCTGTCTGATCAGTGAAATTACTCTTTGCCGGCCCAGTTAGTACTTGGATGGGTGACCGTCTGCATGCAGGCTAACTATCTCAGTATGTAACCAGCCACCCAGGTTGATTCAGCCTTTTACCCTCCGTTGGACAATAGAATTAGTGTCAGCTGTCTGGCTGAATAATAACAGTAGTAAAAAATGACAATTGTGAAATTCAATATAGTCACTGTAGTTGTCTAGATTGCTGGTATGTTGTTGCAGACTCTGAAGCGTTGTTACATCTCACAACAGAGCGTGGAGGCAGAGCCTTATGCCGTGGTGCTGCTGGTCTGTGGTATTGCAAGCAGTTCATGTGGACAGCTGGTCACCTATCCACTGACACTTGTACGCACTCGCCTGCAGGCAAATGGTGAGTGGAACTGAATTTAATACATTGCTTTAAAACATTGTTCTCCCTCTTTTGCATAATGCACAAATCCTTAGAGTTGGGTAATGTTTTGCACATTACTGGTGACTTTACATCCTGTACTTCTTGAGCATTGCAAAAGCAATGCTTTTTTGATATTTTTAATGTCACTGGTTGAATTTTGTCTATAGTTATTACATTTTGAAATTAGTAAAAGTGATCAGTTGAAGGAAAATTGCAAAAATTTTGATTCTGTGATACACTACTATTACAACTGCTGACATATTGTGCAATTTTTCATATATGACATTTGCATTTGGTCATAAACAGAACGAAGCATCGCAGTTTGCTATGTAGTTTTTTGGAAGGACACAAGTTTGTGACACATTGCATTCACTGTTGACTGCAGTGTCAGTGGATGGGGCTGCTACAATGATGGGAATGTTTCGCGCAATTGTCACAGCCGATGGACTGGTGGGCCTGTACCGCGGACTTGCGGCAAACTTTCTAAAGGTGGCGCCGGCAGTGAGCATCAGCTACGTGGTCTACGAGAAGACCCGTTCACTGCTTGGAGTGACAATGACATGATTCACTCGTCCGCTAGGAAATAATTCATATTAAATATTGCCTCTAGGAAAATCTACTTGCCTATTGGTGATATTGCGTTGCGTCATTGTGCATATTTATTGTCCGGTCTCTTGCTGCTGCATATTCAATAGATTTATGTTGCTTGTTGTCAAAACTTTCATACATGTGCATGTGAGTTTATCCAGATGTTATCTCTGGGACTTGCATGTTGTGTTTAGTTGTAATTTTCGTCAGTGTAAGTTATATTCTGCGTATGTTGCATGTTTTGTTTTCATTTTGTGCACTAGTCTGCACGGTTACGTGAAATCGAGTAGTTTATCTGTTGTTAGGTAATTGATGGTTTGTTCAGTGTTGCTTTATCGCATAGCTTCATGCCATTGTTAGTCTGCAATGGGCTTCAGTTACTAGTTGCTAGTGTTGAGTTACATTCATTCCGGTTCATTTATGTAGCGTGTTAGGTAAGTTTTAAGGTTTTTACGCGTGAAAGCAGCTATGCTTTCAGCGCGTCTTAGCTATCGCAATTCTGTCCGTCCGTCTGTCCGTCTGTCACATGGGTGGATCAGGCGAAAATGGTCCAAGCTAGGATCTCCAAATCTTCACCATTGGCTCCCTGGAAGACTCTAGTTTCAGGAACCGTAAAGCTTTTTCATAAATTCGAAGGGGATCACCTCGAACGAGGGGGGTAAATGAGAGAGGGTGGTCAAAATTTGTGATTTTCGGCCAATAACTCGCTGTATCTCAGTAACGGTGCGAGATAAGGCTTAGGTTACTATTAATCACTAATATGAAGTCGTACACTGGCTTTCGATTGCCGCCAAATTCAATGACCTTGGATGACCTTGAATGCCAAAATAGGGGGTTTTACGGATTTTTTTCGCGATATTGGGCTGCGCAAGTTTATATCATTCACAAAGAGGCGCCACCGTCGCCAACGCTACACGCGCCTATGGCCAAAGTGTACTATGGTCCCGATGGGCCGAGTTCAAATGATATGCGATTTTCAAAACTATAACTACTGAACTGGAAATGCTATAGGCTTTCGCGCGTCTAGTGAGCTTTGCTCAAATTTCTTGTTTGTATCTGCGTTGCACCGTAGTGTGAAGGAAAGTAATTCATTTTGTGTCTTAGGAAATTGATAGCACACGTATGCATTTTTTATCTGTCCCATTGCTATAGCATAGCATGGGACAGATTATGAAATCACTTCTGTCATTCCGTCTGTAAACACTCCAAGGCCGCAATTTTGATTCAGTTTTGATGAAATTTTGCACAGTGATTCAGGGCTCGAAGAGTAAGATGGAGTTTGTTTGGGCTGAAAATCTGATGACTCCTTCCCGTTTTTTGCCCCTGCAATGCATTTTCAATAGGAAAGTTTTTGTACCACAGTAAGCAAACCTGTGGGCCTATAGTGACAGCTGATAACTCAAAAAACGTGTCTCAGGGGCGGCTAAAAACACAAAAAAGAAAAATGATTTAATCCTCTAATTTGAGCCTTTAACCCCCAAAATAAGTGATCACTCCATTTTCAATTGCCTGTCATTTACAACTGTCCTTGAGTTTTGCAGAAACGAGTAACTTTTTGCACCATAAAGTTGCTTTTGTGCATATTATTTCAACAAAACGGCTGAATTAGTATTCGTTACTGTATTTAATTTACACATGTGTATAAAAAAGGTAACAAAATGCCAGAAATTTGGAAAAATAAACGATCCAAGATAGGCAAACTAAATGCTAATCTCAAACATTATTATATTTGTGTTCGCCAGAGTGTGCTACCTGCATAGGCATTATTATTTTTTTATATTAAATTTGTTCAGCTACTGCATGTACTGTTATTTTACATTTGCATATGTAGACCTACATTTTAAGTTTATACCACAAATTTGATAGGATTATTTCTTTCGTTTTTGAACTTCTGTGTAGTTAATCGTGATTTTACATATCGGTGACACCACAATTGTAAATATCTACGTTCAACTAGTTACACTGTACGCTGGCCTTGCAGACGTGCACCATGAAGTAAGAGTGTAAAACGCTGAAACGCGACAGCTATCGGGACAGATACCTCGTTCCACAGAACATATTTCTAGTATCACATAGCTTCACATTGTGATTGCACTACTATGGTTTGTGATTAGACTATGATTCCAATATCAGTCTGCAAGATGTTTCACTTTATAGTGATTCCTATTTTTGAGTTATATGCATTCCGATTAATTGCTGCACTCTTAGAGATAAGGTAAATTTTCAGATTGATTATATATGGCTTCTTTCAGAACATATGACTTGTTTGGCTTATGTTTACATATGCTGATGCACTTATCTCTGCCTGGTGATATCGGTGTGCATTTATTGTTTACTTGTTGGACTAGTTATCTCCACTATTAGTTGCCACTGTCTGATATTATGATTAATTTTGATTATTATTATTACTGTTATTGCGGCTTTTTGCAGTTAGACAGACTGTCTGCATCTAGCAATGATGGCATAAATCAAATACAAATTCATGCAAAAGTTAAATTCCATGTTGCATTATGTGTTTGTGTGTGCATTGTCTGGAAAGGCTGTCCTCGAAATGATTTATTATGTGTTGAACGGGATGTTAAACCTTACTCACTCACTCCAATACAAAGTGAGAGGTGTAGACAAGACTATAAGTCAGACTTGTAAACATGCAGTTACGGGCCCATGGCTCTGAAACTCAACCGTTCCAGAATGCTGTTGATTTTTATACTGTCGAGCTTCGCAGTGTATGTGTGTATGTGTTGCAATCTGTTACATGCAACTTGTAGGAAATGAGCGACATCTTTATATGCTGATCTAGGCTAATGCGTTGAATGTATTTTTGCATTGCGTTCTGCGATACAGTATTTTGCATTGCATTACGTCTGTGCTCAATATTTTAGTCATTCTGATGGCTACTTTCTTGGCCTGTGGATGCTCTACATGTTGAATGTATATGAAGATGTCATTGTTATTGATGTGAACTCATGAAGTTGATACTAATTATTTTCTTGTATGAAGTGTGTTTTTTTAGTATCGATGGATTGTTCTTTGCATTTGATGTTGCATTCATGTCATGTTACAGACCATTCTTTGCGGCAAAAAAAACATGCATCACAGTTACAGAGCTATGCCCACTGCAAAAATCCGTTAGTTGCATTTATAGTGAAGTGCTTCTTGAAATTGTTGTGGTTGATTTGCCTTTTTGTGATTTTGGAACAGCAACCCTTATGAAACATCCGTCACAAGTGCTCATACTTGCAGTGTGGCAGAGTTTTATCGGGGTGCTTTTCAGATGTGAGTAGGCAGCTTGATATTGTTATTTCAGGTTTGGTTAAACTGTGCATTTCTTGTCTTCTTGCTATCACTGCTGTCACTCTGTCAGACTAAGATGTGCATTTATTAAATGCTTTGAGTAATTTTTTTCTAGGCACATGTCTGAGGATGTATAATGTGCATTTTTTTGCATTTTTCCGGTATTTTTATGATGTTAAATGCACTGGATTATATGAGTGCTATTTCAGTCGTCAATCGATGGCTGATAGCTCCACAGTTAAGTTAAAGTTACTTAGGTCTGATGTTGACAGCTGTTTTCATTGTTCGGCTTTTTTTGTTTCGATTTGGGTATAATGTGTCTTCTGTGCACGTGAAGGTATTTTATGTCGGTGACGTAACCTACTGTGCGTATGATGGCCATTGGTATGCATATAGCTTCACTAGCTCAGAGACATACTGTATATATACGTTATCATACGTTGCCTGTATGTACATATATGATGTTGCCTGCAGAATGTCATAGTCACTAGTGTACATGCTGTACAGAGCTTTGAATGCAGTTCAATGCATATTCTGTATTTCTGTTCAGTTAGAAATAAAAAAAAATTTGTTTTATGCAGTGTTTAGTGTTACATCGATGTAGGTATAGTGAAGCATTTTGATATACAGCTGATGTGTGATACTGGATATCTTCTTGCTTGCTGTCATAATCAGTGTTTTAGTGCAGTATAATGAAGTAAGCAACACATGGTCTAATCAGTCTTGCGTAATGACGTAAGTTAACAACTACCATTATTAGCTTGAGCTTTATACCAACAGAACGCATCTATAAGGCAGGCTTGTCACATGTTAAACCAAGTGAATATCGTAAAATGGTAGACTTGTGGAAAAATACGTTATTTATCAAGCTTCTTAATGAAAATAGCTTAGGCAGGCACATATGAAGCATTATACAACATTGCCTTCAGCTTTCTTATGCCTCGTGTTGGCTATTTGATTCAGTTTGTTTACAAATACAATTAACAAAACAGAGATCACTAGTGCAGAGCACTGTGGCATGTATTTTAAACTTCAGATTTGTTTCCCCGTTTTAAACTTGTATCGTTGATTATCACTGATAGCTGTGAAGAGCGTGTGTATCAGTGATGTCAACGCAATAATGCGGTCGCCATTTGAAGATTACTCAATTTAAATTCATGGCATATTTTTTCTGTTCGAATGCAAATGAAGGCAGAAAACAGTTGCTTATTATTATGAGTTTATGACGCCGCTTGTTCTTATCTTGCAAGTGCGTGATTCAAGCATAACAAATAAAGCAGACAATTACTTTATTTAAAATTGTTGCGGTTTCACGCTGTCTCGCCAAAAACCACCAAAATCCGCCTGAAACTGTTATTCCAAATCACGTTAATCTTGTGTAAATCCACCGTACAGAGCGACCCTATTTCACAGCCATAAAACATAGGTGAGGAGGCAGTACGACCTTAATGTACCTTCACTGGACACGCAAAATTTAGGAGCGAAGCCCCAACCTGTGATAAACGCCACCGCATGTGATGATGTGTGGTGTGGCAAAATAATTATAGGCTTATGTGCAAACTAGGACTACAGAATTTGCAGACCATTGTGAACGGCATATAAGCTTAGTCGTCTTAAGCTGCGTATAGAGCGACAGAAATGAAGTGAATGAAATTAAATGAAAACCGGCTTTCATTGAATTTTCATTCTCTGCGCATCTTTATAGTTGTCTGAGTCGTCCACTGTGCTCGATCAGTAAATAATAGCTCAGATGCAGTCGTCGATAAGCTTACTCGACAGAAAAGAAAACTGATATTCAGTTTAACTAAGTCACGTCACGCGCGCAGGCGTTGCGCCGCTCTGCGAGTTTCGGACCGAATTTCTCATAAAGTGTCGCGTTAGCGTAGTTCGCCGGATTAATTAAAACGCCACGATGCTTGACAATTCCTCTCACATCACGCCGCCACCCGACGTCAGCAGATGGCCGCTCGATAACCAGCCTCGATCTACGACTGGTCTACACAGATCATCATATATCATCATTATCATATCGCTTTCTACTAGTACGCCAAGCGTTAATCCTGAGTCGTGTCGACACTCGACACAGAGGCTGCAACAGCAAAATTGGATGGCATTTAACAAAGTTACGCACAAATATAAAAATATAAAAAGGGTGACGTTGTTTGAAACATAGTGTACTTTCAACTTTCAGTAGGCCGATTCTAAATATGGCGCTTTGTGTGAGCTGTAAAACGCGTGTCACTGAAGCGTGACTCTTGCTAACCTAGGCTCACGCGCGTGACTGTGCAAGACTGCATGGGCCTAAGCAAACAGCATGTGCTTTATCGCAGAACAAAATAATTCTGACTTTCGTTTGCGGTGCCGGGTTGTTGTTAAGACCTGTAAGGTTTGTAAATATTCTGGCTGTTTGTGATATAGCAACACAATACGGTATATTGTCATTAACGACAGCCGCTTACGACGAAACAGCATTTCCCCTTTCTGTCAGTGAACTGGTGTCATGTGCTTTTAATTATAAGCTACTTACTATGTCACTGATGTCCCAGTGGCCTACATAACCTTATTGGCTTCGGTCAAACGTAGCCTACGTAGGCCTACCAAGGATCTGGTAACCCTAAAACGGTCTCATTTCGCATCCGCGATAATCGTGTAGCATTAAACTATGCAAGCTGACGTAGTATCATACAAAACAAAATAATCAGTCAACGAAAGTCATTTCTCGTCCAACATTTAATGCACCTGCTAGTCGATCTAATTTTAAATTAAATCTGAGTATAGGCTAGTGTACAAAATCGAGAGCAAAAACATTCTGATTGAGTACCGATAGTTAATTGATTGTTAATTCGTAAATGTTCCTGCTGTATAATAGCTTAGCTGCTGTTTTCGTAAATGCAATGCGTTGACATTTAGTGCTTCCGTTCGTCCGGTTCTACTGCAGCCCTGAGATTGAGGCTATAGACTTTATGGTCCGGTCAGTATGGAATGCAACGAGGTATTCAGTATTTCCCGATCCACCATGCTGGGTCGGAAGCACGGCCTCAACGCTGGCGGGAAGGAGGTGGATAGGATGTTGTGGAACAGTCCTCCAATAGGATCACTGCAGTATCGAATGGATGCAGTGTTTAATGAACATGCTGGTCACAGTGACGCTGCGATTGCTAATGACACGTGTCAGCAGCAGCAGCAGCAGCACGGTATCGGCGCGGTGAGGTACCGAGCACACCTACATAACGACGATGATGACGAGGTTCCCGGATCACCGGTGGAGCTCTGTGACGTTGCCGTGCTGAAGATTAGTGACGCCACGACGACCTGTGTCGGACCGTTGCTATCAATCGTGTTGTCAGAGGTTCTGCCGGTGGCGGACCCCGGCATGACATCAGCTGCACCGGCGACGTGCGTCGACACGACCAGCGGCGGCACGGAGGCGTCACGCGACTCACGTCGTCGGCGCTGGTCCGACTTGTGTCACTGCGAACGTCACCTGATTGCCATCAAACTCTTCTACTTCACGTTCATAGGTGCTCTCGGCGTCGTCATCTCGTTCGCGTTCGTGTTCTTGAAGCAAATCGGCCTCAGCGCGTTCCAGATCGGTGTCATCAGCGGAATACGACCGGTCCTGGGTTTCGTCAGCGCGCCGGCCTGGGGTGCCGTCGCCGACCGATTCAACATCCGACGTATTCTCATGTTCGTGTCGATGTTCGCCTGGTTGGTATTCTTCGTCGGCTTGTATTTCGTCGAGGCTCCGACACGACGTGACGGCTTGTCCAGCAGCGGCCATGTCTACGTTGGTGAACAGGAGGCCACTAACTTAACGTCAGTTGATGGTCTCGATGCCAAACGGCAGCACGTATGGACCGCTCGTCGACGTTGGACTTCATGTAACTGAACAGAATTCGTCCACGCTTGTGACGAGGTACGTTAGCAACTGCAGCAACTTAGTCGTCACCTAGGGTTTCATTTTGAGGCGATACATAAGTTTTAAAAAAATTACACAGTTTGTTTACCAGTGTCCTTTTAGCGTCAACCGAATATTCTGTAATAACGCAGTTCCTTGTGGATAGCATGAAAGAAGGTTAGACGCCGTAGTAATAATGACAGTATTTTTGATTTTCGTCAAATCGATCTATTTTTTTCTAACGTATACACGTATTCACTTTAAGGCGACCTTGCCAACAGAAACTTATTGTTTAAAGTAAGACCTTTACGGATCAGATGCCTTAAGCTAAACAGTGTCATCAAAGCAGTGGCGTTGTAAAATTGAGGCTGTTTTTTACCACGTGCGCGCGCGTGTGTGCGTGTGCATGGCAGCTGGTCGACGGCTAGCAGCGTCAGCGAGGTCGAAGCGAGGTCGTCCAACTGTGTCTGGAACTGGACGGCGGACAGCGGTTTGCTGCCGGCCGGCGAGCAGGAGCGACTGCGTGAACACCTTGAGTGGTTGTACGAGCCGAACAGTGCTTACCGGGTCTTCATCATCTGCCTGCTCATCGTCTGTGGCGGTGAATTGTTCCAGTCGCCGACCACCGCCATGTCTGACGCAGCAACTCTACAGATTCTCGGTCGTGATCAGCTGGACAAGTACGGTGCACAGCGAGCGTGGGGATCTGTTGGTTGGGCCACCGGGTACATGTCATTTTGTTTTTTGATTCATCCAGCATTTACATAAGTGCATCGGGCGGGCCACACTTTGATGCTATTCTTGTCTTTGGCGAGCTGTCACGTGTACTTTCTCCTGGAGTGATATCCCGTCGATTGTAAATCTTTTTTGTTTATCGCATTACACTCCTTTATATTTTGTACGTGGTCAATCTTTTCTATTCTCGAAACTCGTTATTAGTTCCATTAAAGATATGATCAGCGTTTATATACCTCGCAATCTGTGGATTTGCCCTGAATTTCGGCCATCTCGACAGCGTAGCTGAGTTCTTGCTAAATTTGACGAAAATAATAAAAAAAGTTTCTCAATAAATCAGAAAGCCGTACCTTAAATCAGGTAATATCAGCAAAACTGCGTACAGTTGTAGCGCTGAATTCATGGTATAAGTTTTGCACATTAATGTCAGAAAATGTATGCAAAGGCCGGGCCCCCAAATTTTTACTTAACAGGGTCTAGTCGGTTTTGAGTCCGGCCGTGTGTTTGGGGGTGTTAGGTTTATTGTAGATGTATTGTCAGCTGACACGGCTTATAGCTATGCGAGTAGGCTTATGTCTCTAGATGTGTGTGTGTGTGTGTCAGTTCGCTGTTCACGGGTGCAGTGTTGAAGTCTCATCGTCAGAGTGAGGTCGTCTGCGGCGTTCGACTGACGTTCACCGACTACCGTGTTGTCACCTACATCTTCATCGCTGCGTTCGCCGTCAGTCTCATCGCAGCCATCAAAATCAACTTCGCTGTTAGTTTCCTGTGCTTTATAACAGAAAACCTGAGACGGGCAATATATCTGTGCTTTTTATATATCAAACTGCAAATTGACTGTAAGCAAAATTTAACGAAGCACATAGGTTTACGAGCATTGACAATGCTCGTAAACCTATCTGCTAAAAGGAAAAGAGGAAGAGTACTCAGACGGCTTCGCTCACAGCATCGATGTAGATTAGTACAAAGTTTTAGAAAAAAACCTGAAAATGCCGATAATCTGTACACCACCGCATAGGCGGAACATAATTTAGACGGCAAACGCTGTACACGTTCTACTATTCACAGCTGATACTGCGGCTCATTGTGACTATTGTGTGCTAAATAACTTATTTACTTACTTGCTGTACATGAAGAAAAACTCAAGCGCCACTATAACGTTAACCGTGCATGACGTTTACAGACGAATAAAGCAGCCGACGCGGATCGCGTGAATAATAAAACCGGTAGCGAAAGTGACGATGGTGATGGAAATGACGTAGCAGCTAAGAGCGATCGTAAGCACAACTCGCTGGCCGTGCTGCGCGTCTTCTTGAACGTACGCAACGGATCATGGATTTTCACCGTCTTTTTCATCGGGCTGTGCAACAACGGTTTCATCTGGGGATTCCTGTTCTGGCATCTCGACAACCTCGGTATGGAAGCTGTTAATATCAGCGCGCGCGAAAACACGGAAACACACGCAGACGCAGGCGCATGCATTCTTATGATACAGCTGAACTTAAATGGCAAAGGTGCAAAATGCAACAGGACTTAGTGTTGTCTATCTATGCTCGTGTTATGGGTTTTATTGTAGCCTACAGACGACGAACGGAGGACGACGGACTGACAGACGACAGACGACAACCGTACCATGAGTTCGACTGTTATTTATGTATAGTACGGACTATACGGTCAGCCAAAAATAAAAAAAAAACGAAGAACTTGGGTCGATTGCCATTAGCTGAAGTGAGTTCATTTTTGGCTTAACGATGAATACGTAGGCCTATAAAGCGTCGCAGACGACTGACGGTTGGTCTGCGTGGTCGTCATGCAGGTGCTACGCAGCTAATGATGGGAGTCGACAACGTCGTCGCATGCGGGTTCGAGTTTGCGGCATTCTTCGTCGTCGATTACTTCATCGACCTGGTCGGTCACGCAGGCATCATGTACATCGCTCTAGTCGGTTTCGCTGTACGCTTCGTCGTCTACGCGTCAATCAGAAACCCGTGGACCGTGCTACCCGTCGAAGCCTTGCAAGGTTCACTATCTTCTCACCTTTCCATCTGTCTGCTTGTGTACTACGGCCAACCAGCAACTTCTTGTCGTAAAATAAAGTTTTCGGCCGACTCACTTTAGTATTCAATTTGCATTAGACTAAAAGTGATGATTGAACGCCTCACAGCACTAGTTTTTAGCTTCATTTTTTTCACTGGGCCCTTACCACCCAGCAGTAAACTTCGTACTGCCATCATTTTAGTTGGTGCCAAAAAAAACAGAAAAGTCTTGAGACGCTGCCTGAAAACCAAGCGTGTCGGTGCAGGAGCGTTCAAACAGACAACATTAGCGCTTAATGTTAGTTTTTAGGCACGATAGGTCGTCTGTCTGTCGTCGTCGTCTGTAACGCATGCGTTGTGGCTAAACCGTATGTTCCAGCGGTTCGGCGACGGTACCGTTGGATAGGGCAATAACGAATTTTCATTATAGGCTGTCACTAGTAATCATGTCTTTACATACAGCGCTTTGGCCGCAATTTTGAATGCAAAGTTGCTGCCCACAGCCAGTCACCCATTTGAGCCGAATCACCTACGTATCGTATCCTAGCGTTGATTGTAGCGTTGGATATAGCAGTGTCATCATAGCGTATAAGAGATTTTATTCAATCTAAAAAATCGTTTTTTTCCGCAACCGGAAGTCGGACTCTGGTCTTTGCGGACATAGACAGTACGATCGGCCCACGTTAGCGACAGCTGGGCGTCTTGTTTTCTACGTGTGTGCAGGTGTGACGTTTGCGTGTACGTGGGTGTCGATGTCTCAGTACACAGCTATCTCGGTGCCGTCGGTCTCCCTGGGCACCGTACAGGGCATCATACACGGCGTCTACTTCGGTCTAGGCACTGGCATCGGGCACCTGGTAGGCGGACTGACGATCGACCAATACGGAGCCCCCGCCACCTACTACGCCATGTCCGTCGTCGTCGTCCTCTGGCTTATTATTTTCATTGCCTGTCAGAAGGTTTGTCTGGTGATATAAAATAACGTTGCATTGTATTGTATAAAAAGTTAAACAAACGTGTGGTACATGCAATACAGTAAAACAGTCAAACTTGAAATATAAAAAAGAGTATTAAAATAGCAACAAATAATTTGAGCACAGTAAGCAGAGCTCACGTGACGCGCGACAGCGTCGGTGCTACCACCTGAGAAATCAGTGCACAACGTGCGATAAAATAACAATGCGTTTTGAAAGGGTATCCAAATTGTGACTTCTCCGCACGGAAGACTCCTTGAATCTAGATGTCAAAACTCGGATTGACGGTTAAAATCCATGTTTTATGTTGCAAAATTTACGTGCAAGTTTTCCTAATCTATTTGCAGTAACTTCAGCGCAGTCTACTGTTGAAATATGCGTAGTAACCTAAAATCACGAAAAAAATTACTACAAACCCGCTTTCTGAATGTCACGGTCGTTTTAAGGTAATCAATGTAGGTACCCCAGTAAACTTGTCACTAGTGCTTGTTATGATAAGCAGCAAGTTTGTGTTTATCTGCGATCGTTTTCACCCTTGACAGCGGTACAATAACGACTTAAGGGGGATGCCCCTTTTTAGTGGGTCGTAGGGTTGAGGTTGCCAGTTGGACGGCTGCCGACGTGTTTCTGCGGCGGTAGGACGAGTAGGCCCTACCCCGCCGCAGAGACACGGCCTTAGCCGGTACGTACGAGCACCCTCAGACACCTAAGGTTGCTCGTACGTAACGGCTAAGGCCGTCCAAGACGGCGGCCGGATAAATAGCCGGCTCGGGTAAAACCGTGTCCGATCACCGTATCAATAGCAGTGGCCATTAATGCGGCTACCAGATAAATATCCCGTGTCTTTGGTTTTATACTTTTTTGTTTTTAAGTTAGGAGCTCGTACTAGGAAGACAGACGGACATGCAGACAAAAGCGTAATGAGACTTGTAGGACATCCGCATTCTAAAGTTTAGTTTAGTATAGTACTATACACTGCATTTTAGGTAGGCTTACATTTTCCGAAACTGTTCATCACTGTTGCAGCTCAGTAAGCAACCGGTTGATCAGTTCGCATATCAGGACATAGGCATCAACGTGGACGCCACTTCATTTGCCGACGCGTCAACGCTGCATGACCGCCAATGATCGACACGTCGACCAGATGTACTAGACTGGCTGCCGGTCAAATATCCCGTGCCTTATTTTTACCCGGTCAGGCACACAGAATATGGTTGATGACAAATCGGATGGATACGAGAAAACGGTATTCCGAGGCAACTGATTAGTCAATAGACCCATTACTTCAAGCATAAAAGAGGCCACACTTTTTTCATTTCACATCAGGCTTTTACGAACTCTTTGAATGAAACGCGTTGTTAACGTTTTATTAATATTTTTTTGTTTAAAGTTTCTTACATCCAAGCACTATAGACGGTAAAGCGGTCGCTGCCACTGAGTGATGGAAGTGTTAAAGGGCCATGCAGAATTCTACATGCCTGGTCCTAGAATGCGGCGCTGCCATGCCACGCCGGGCGACGCCGGGCCATGCTGGGCGGCTTGTGTAATAACGGAGATCGGCGGTCGGCTGACATCGGCCTAATGTGCAATTTATGGAAATTAACGACCGCGCACCTGCAACCATCGAGCGAGTGAGCGTTCTCTGTTGACTCGAGCAAGTCTCTGCGCGGAACACGCGTTTATTTCACACGTCGTCGATCCGCCCTGCTTGTTGCTGCTGCTGCTGTTAAGCGAATGGGCGGAAGGATGACACCAACATTTTATCTTTCACTCTCTGTCGCTGCAGCTATTATCGACGTGTAGTTGTAGCTTGCTGCGGGTGGCACTTCAGATCGTCGTGACAAATGCTTTTAAACTTCTTCCCACTGTCTATCAGCGCTGTTATGCATGATATTATTGTCTGCATTTTGATTTTTTTTTGCTTTACTAACACACAGCCATTAGTCGAGCTGCTCAAATTAAGTTATAGGCTAGCTATAGTACTTAATCTTCATTATTATACATATGCAATATTGAAACGTATAAGAAATTGCAGTAAAATTGCCTCTGTTTTGTTAGTTTTATAATTTATTGTACGATTCTATATTACCTTTTTGTTTAATACATGGGTCAGTTGTATTTGTGCTGCGTGTTTTATACTTCGGCGGCCATAGGCCTAATGAATTTTGGTAACACCACATCACCAACGACTGCAACAGCAAAGATGGTGACCACAAGAATGGGTTCAGGATATAGTTTCTTTTACCGTAAAATGCAACAGCACCGTCGTAATAACTCGGCATCATAATGTATGAATAAATTACAGTAGACCTCTAGCCAGTAGGTACTAGGCCTATTGATGCTGCTGCTGACAAAGACGACGACAGTCATGTGGATGATAACTTTAGTTGTTCTTTCATCTAGTTATAAGTTTGTTTCTTCAAATTTTAAGTAATTTGCCCACATTTTACTTGCAGCTTATGTAAGCGACTTTTGTTGCACAAAACTACACTGTTTTATTTTCATCACGCTGCTGTTCTTTGGGCCAATAATGATGATGCTGAATACTGATGATGATAATGATGATGATGATGTGAAAGTACCATGCATGGCGGCGTGACGTCGGTGCACGCATGACGCCTTGACGCTCTGCGGCAGACACTTGACATTGTGACCAGAACGTCTTCATCACATCACGACGTCATAGCGAGCGTCATCTCTGACGTCACGCCGCGTCATGACTTATTGACGTCACTCGTCACGCTGCTCGCGCACGCGCACGCGCATTTAAATGTGTTTCCTTTCGGGTCGAAAAGACTCGGTGATACACGCTTTCTCTCAACGTCGAGTACATGAATGCATAGTGACATCATCGCGAGCACAGTAAACTGCATAATTTTAACGATACGCATAAAAATTAGTCACTGGTCTCCATTATACGTTAGTACTTGTATAACATCAATATTATTATTAGACAATGGCTCACCGGTAGACAAAATGATAACATTTGTTTTTTTTTGCATCGCTTTATACATTAGTTTATTAAGCCTTCTTGCACTTAGGCTTTTCAGTTCACAAATCTGTGTTGGCTGTTACGTATGGTGTGCTTAACCGCACTCTGTTCCACAATAAAATTGGAGCAACAGATTAAATGGTATGAATTTTAAAAAAAAACTAAAATGTTTTTACACGTTCTGAAAAAAATAAACGAATGCTACGTCATGCCGGTCTGATATCGATTTGCATTTGCTAGAGGTGAATTAACAGTGTAGCCTAACTGATAGCGTTTGCAAAGTGAAGCGTTTTTAAAATCAATCGGGGTGTCATAGGGTCCACGTTTTATACATCTTTGCCAAAAGCTTGTGAAATTCAGATTTTTTCCATTCTTTTATAAAATATTATTTTCATAAGTATTTGTAGTTCACAGCCTTAAACCAGGCCAAATTTTAAAAAAAATGCTTTGCTACTTTAGCGATAACCACAAAGTTTCATGTTTCACGTTTCGCGTTTAAAACATCTCTGCTTTAATAATACAGTGCCAAAAATGAAACAGCAAGTAGTTTTAAAAAGTTGAATGATAGTGATTTTAATGCAAAATTGCTATTTTTGCCCACAATACATGCGTCAAAGGGGCGAGTTCATCTTTTAGAAAGATTTCCACAGTGCACAGAGTTAAGTAAGTAAGAAGGTAGGCAATTATATAGAGCGTTAACTGTAAAAAAACCTCGAGCATACTCATACTCGATGTGCTACTAGAAAAATACTTTTCCAAACTAAATACTGAAAGCAGCGTACTACATCTCAAAAGTGTTGCCACGCTCAGCGTAGCAACACTTTTGAGATGTTATTCGACTTTTAGTAACCATTCTCTTTCAAATTTTCCTAGAGTGTGTGCTTGCGAAAGAATTGTGAAACTTGATCAGCAATAGATGAAATATGTGCCAAAGAACTTTGTGCATGGCGTACTCCCGATATAGAGAGCGGCTGCACGTTGTTACAGTTAAGCCTACACTGCAGAGGCTAGAGTGCGCAGAAGAACGATCGCATTCAACAGTTAGCCTACAGCGACGAACGAACTGATAAGCGATGATCAGTGATGACGATGACGTAGTGCAGTGCTAGAGGCGCACCTGCTGCTGCAACTGCTGCTGCTCTGCGGCGTCCAATGGCGACGCAGCGGCGCCGACAATTGACGTTTGATGCCGGCCAATCGACCACCACCATCACGCCTGCTCAGCTCAGCTGATGCTGATAAGAAAGAGAAAGAGAGAGTGGTCGGCTGCTGAGGCTGACTATTAAACCAACAGCGAGCGCTGTCGCTAGGCTCCGATAGTTTGTTGCTGTTGCGGTCGTCGTCGTCAAATTGTAACTGCGCGCATCTCTGAAGTCATCTTGACTCGCCTAACTGCGGGTGAGCTGAGTGTTTCTTTGCTTCAATCGTGTCTTTTTTGTACTAAGTACTAATTATAGGCACACTAATTATAATGACAATAATTGGCAACACATAAACGTATGATTGTTTTGATTTTATTTATTAGCGAAACGTTTGTTGACTTGATCCTGACTTTGTTTCAACTTTTGCTTTTAGTTAGCCCTTTGTTTTTTTTACAATTTAGGCACTAAAATTAAAATTTAAAAAATTACAACGTTGTTCTTATTTACAATAGTTTTGCCACAAGTGACGCACAATTTATTAAACATTTTTAGTTTTTTTTAACAGTTTTCATTCTTCAAAATTTTTAAAAATAGTATCTACAGTACCGTGGTCACGATGTCCGAATATGCTCGGTTAAGATAAGTAATTAATCTCGTTCTATCGTTAATTTTTTTTAGCTTTTTCAATACATTGTTGCACCTCCAGAACAATGAATAAAGTTTTGGCTTTGGTCTTTGTAAAAACGTTTCCAGAATTCTAAGACTTGTTGTTAATTAGTTGGGTCTCGAAAGTCTTGAGCTACGGAGACTCCATCAGGATCTCATGTACACATACAAAATAATTTTTGGCCTAGTTGACTTGGATTGTTCTAGGTTTTTTACTGTTAGTCCTAATGAAACAACTCGTGGGCATACTTGTAAGTTGTTTGTGTGTCATAGTCGTGTTGATGTCCGGAAGTATTTTCTTTGTAACCGTGTCGTGAAAATTTGGAATAGTCTACCCGCAATACTGGATGACTTTGCAAGCATACGCAGTTTTAAC